>Ga0065707_10000442_pt1 | contig 55606 bp, 44 predicted proteins | sample SwiRhicommuniRL3_FD_59094 | JGI IMG/M metagenome (GOLD analysis project Ga0065707, IMG submission 59094) | Switchgrass rhizosphere bacterial communities from Rose Lake, Michigan, USA - RL3 v2 (version 2) | ecosystem: Host-associated > Plants > Roots > Rhizosphere > Soil | place: East Lansing...
GGTGGAGATGGATATGGTGGACCTGCTGTAGGTGGTAACGGTAAGGGTGGAAACAATTACTTTGGAGCATTTAATCACGCAGGAGCTGGTACCGGTGGAAACGCTAAAGGTGGTGCAGGTAAAGGTGGAAGTGGTGGTGGTGGATGGTTTGGAGTCGGTGGTGACGGATACGGTGGTTATGCTGTAGGTGGAAATGGCCAAGGTGGAAGCAACTACGGTGGAGTTGGTAATACCGCAGGATCTGGTACAGGAGGTAACGCTGTTGGTGGCTCTGGTACTGGTGGTAACGCCAAGCGTGAAGATTCCGTACCAGACTTAGAAATGGTAGTTAGATCAGATGACTCTGATATCCCACTTTTAGCCCGCGACGTCATAGCCGAAGGTGCTGGAAATGCTAATTCCGGTTCACTATTCAGTGTCTGTGCAGTTGCCATTGGTATTTTACTCCTTTGAGTTCTTTAATTGAATTCTCAATCACTTAATTCTACCAGTGATAAAATTATCGTTTGATTTTTATGTGTTTGGAACATTCCCTGATACCTTCTTTAGCTTTATTGCTTCTTTATGTTTCTTCATTTCTTGTGAGTTTCTTATTGTGCTTTCTTGTGTTCCTTAACCTATGTTGACCGTGGGTTCCTTTTTCGTTAGTGATAGTTGATGTTTTTAACAAATGTTTATTTCGAATTTTCAAGTTGTAGTCTCATAGTCATACAGTAGTGCCTTATACGCGGACTCATAATTATCCATACAGAAGTATTAGGGCCATTACTGTGATAAGGTCCTTCCTTCAGTTACGGAGGATGGTTCGAAGAGTTGTCAACAATGGCATCAAAATAGTTGTAATCCATCACACAATTCAGTTGCTTGTAAATAGAACTGGGAGCACACCCACAAACATATTAGTCTTTTATTTAGCGACTTGCTGGCAGCTAATTTCATGTTCCTTAGTAGAATCCAGATATAATAACAAGTTTTCGAAATTTTGTGCACGATAAGCAGCCAGAGACTAGCCATGATAAGAAGCTAGAGACCTAACTAGTCATATCTTTCCTCATTTGCTGACGTCTGAGTTTGTCAAATATATTATATGATTCAGAATAGAATACACGCCACGTCTATCCAATTTGATTTCGCGTTTTAACATTTTTTGTCTGTGAGGCTGACATATTCTGGTGGAATTAAAGGTGCCCAAGACGATAGAAACTTTTATGTGATATATAAGACATAATATGACAATCAAACACTCTAGTATTGTTGTAGCTTCTATAGCAGATTTCAGAATAAGTGGTCGTGAATTTGTTCAGGAAATGGAAAAGTGTACTCCGAAATTAGAAGTTACACAAGTTATACATCATTCAATCTAGTCATAAGTCCCTGAACTGACAATTAAGGATTTAAGAGTTCCAATAAATAGGAAACCAAAACATCTTGTATTTAAAATCTCAGTATTCTAATCAGGAATTACACATTTAACATTCAGTTTTTGAGCACTTCAATAATACAAAAGTACAGATATCAAATACGTCAAAGTTCATCATTATCCCAATGATAAATATAAGCTACAAAATGGTGGATGAAAAGCAACATTTAGAGAAACATAGTGCTGGTGTTTATATCGAATCCATTGATCTTCTTCTCCAGCGAATTACTATACTACTTTCACTCTACCATCTTTAACTTCTGAATTTGAAGTCGAATATTAAGATAACAATTAAACAAATAGATTCAGATAAACAATTGAACAAATGAAGATTTAGATCAACTATTCAACAAATGAAGATTGTTTGAGATTATCATCCTATAACGAATATTGACTACCGCACAAAGAAACTCTATATACTGCATTGCTAGAACATCTATCTTTAAAGCTACATAATTATTCTTGGACGATGATATTTGTTTAGGGTGATTTCATGGGGTAGGTATATGTGGATAAGGTAAGTAATCATCATCCCATTCCTATTATGCACAGAATCGTTAAGTTACGTCTGTTATATTTGAATGGTTGCAAAACATGATACAAAACCAACCTATTTGGAAAAGTAAGCCGCAGATTAAGGCACGTCATAAAACAGACTAGGAGAAGTAAAAAAGCCTGATAGTTTCAACTTCTAGTAAATGTGATCACAGACTGCTCCACAATTTCAAATCGTAATATATTTCCTTAAGGATTGACCTTTTACAAAGAACGAGATCCTAACTCAGAACAAATTTATGTACTACTAGTGTTTTCATAACAAATTACGCTCACACTCAATAAAATACCACGAGGTTGAGAAAGGGGTTCTTGGTAGATTTTGACGTGCCGACCCGAGAATTGAATTCCAGATCAACAATACATTGATTTTTCGTAACTAATCTCAGTTTGCAATTAAATACGACTTCCTGGTTGTGACCCTTCTGGAAGTTTCACCATTTCATGCTTTTTTATGATTACATAATATGAAAAATTCCATAGAATATGATTGCAAATTGCATGTAGTCCTAAATTACCAGACCAATCTACTCCCTTGAGTTAAACAGAGATGTATCAACGAAATTTGTTTTCCAGAAGGTTCTTCATGAATGCATGTGAGAGCAGGTGTGATTTGGCTAGTCTTCCGGACCTCCTCACTGACACGTCTTATTCTGTAACGTTTCTGTCACGTTTCATCATTAACTACCCAAATTTTATGTAAAACTAGTACACAAACATATTCTCCCAATTCAATACTACATTATAGTTGTAGCCTGGTGGTTACAGGGATTTATCCTAAAACCTTCGTTGACGTAGTAGTAGGATTCAATAAATGTCGTGCCCCTACCAAAGAACCCCATGGAAAATTCTACAGCGTCCACCAAATATATAAAGAGCGTCGAATCCGAAAAATTTCATCCCTTCTTCTCCAACTCATTATCCAACATGTCCGATACCAAAGTTGAAACACATGAATTCACAGCTGAGATTTCTCAGTTGATGTCCTTGATCATCAACACTGTTTACTCCAACAAAGAAATTTTCCTCAGAGAATTGATCTCCAACGCCTCCGATGCTTTGGACAAGATCAGATACGAAACTTTAGCCGACCCAACCAAGTTGGAATCTGAACCTGAATTATTCATCAGAATCACTCCAAAGCCAGAAGAAAAGGTCTTGGAAATTAGAGATTCCGGTATTGGTATGACCAAGGCTGACTTGGTCAACAACTTGGGTACGATTGCCAAGTCTGGTACCAAGTCTTTCATGGAAGCCTTATCTGCTGGTGCAGATGTTTCTATGATTGGTCAATTCGGTGTAGGTTTCTACTCCTTATTTTTGGTTGCTGACCATGTTCAAGTTATCTCCAAGCACAACGACGACGAACAATACGTCTGGGAGTCCAATGCCGGTGGTAAGTACACTATCACCTTGGATGAAACTAACGAAAAGTTAGGCCGTGGTACCGTTTTGAGATTATTCTTGAAAGAAGACCAATTGGAATACTTGGAAGAAAAGAGAATTAAGGAAGTTGTCAAGAAGCATTCCGAATTCGTTTCTTACCCAGTCCAATTAGTTGTCACCAAGGAAGTCGAAAAGGACGTTCCAGTTGAAGAAGAAGAAGAAGCTTCCGACGACAAGAACCCTAAATTAGAAGAAGTTGATGATGAAGAAGGTGAAAAGAAGGAAAAGACCAAGAAGGTCACCGAATCTGTCACTGAGACCGAACAATTAAACAAAACCAAGCCTTTGTGGACCAGAAATCCTTCTGAAGTCTCCCAAGATGAATACAATGCTTTCTACAAGTCTATCTCCAACGACTGGGAAGATCCATTGGCCGTCAAGCATTTCTCCGTTGAAGGTCAATTAGAATTCAGAGCCATCTTATTTGTTCCAAAGAGAGCACCATTTGATGCTTTTGAATCCAAGAAGAAGAAGAACAACATCAAGTTATACGTCCGTCGTGTTTTCATTACCGATGAAGCTGAAGATTTGATTCCTGAATGGTTGAGTTTCGTCAGAGGTGTCGTTGATTCTGAAGATTTGCCATTGAACTTGTCCAGAGAAATGTTGCAACAAAATAAGATCTTGAAGGTCATTAAGAAGAACATTGTCAAGAAGTTGATCGAAACCTTCGTTGAAATCGCTGAAGACCAAGAACAATTCGAAAAGTTCTACACTGCCTTCTCCAAGAACATCAAGTTAGGTGTTCACGAAGACCAACAAAATAGAGGTGCCTTGAGTAAGTTGTTGAGATACTACTCCACCAAGTCTACCGAAGAATACACTTCTTTATCTGATTACGTTACCCGTATGCCAGAACACCAAAAGAACATCTACTTCATCACTGGTGAATCTATCAAGGCCGTTGAAAAGTCTCCATTCTTGGATGCCTTAAAGGCTAAGAAGTTTGAAGTTTTGTTCTTGGTTGACCCAATTGATGAATACGCCATGACCCAATTGAAGGAATTTGAAGACAAGAAGTTGGTTGATATCACCAAGGACTTCGAAATCGAAGAAACCGAAGAAGAAAAGGAAATCAGAGAAAAGGAAATCACTGAATTCGAACCTTTAACCAAGGCCTTGAAGACTATCTTAGGTGAACAAGTTGAAAAGGTTGTCGTTTCCCACAAATTAGTTGATGCTCCTGCTGCTATCAGAACCGGTCAATTCGGTTGGTCTGCTAATATGGAAAGAATCATGAAGGCCCAAGCCTTGAGAGACACCACCATGTCTTCATACATGTCTTCCAAGAAGACCTTTGAAATCTCTCCAAAGTCTTCTATCATCAGAGAATTGAGAAAGAAGGTTGAAGCCGATGGTGTTGAAGACAAGACCGTCAAGGACTTGACCACTTTGTTGTATGAAACCGCCTTATTGACTTCCGGTTTCTCTTTGGAAGAACCTTCTTCATTTGCTGGTAGAATTAATAGATTAATCAGTTTGGGTTTGAACATTGATGAAGACGAAGAAGAAGTTGAAGAAGTCGGTACTTCCACTACTTCTACTGAACCTGCTGTTGAATCTGTTATGGAAGAAGTTGATTAAACGGTTCGTTTCGCTAATGGCTAAATGATCAGCATGGAATCTGAGAAAGCATTGCAAGGCATTGCGGAACCTGTACGTATTCTGAAGTCTCTGATCCAAAACCACGACTTATTCTCAGATTTCATTTGTAAGTATCTATCTAGATTTCTAAGTTAAGTAAATAAATAATTGACGTAACAATTTTGTAAGAAGTAGTATTAGTACACAGGTTGGCGAGAAACATGATTCTTCAAAGGTAGTTGAAGGAGTAAAAACGAAGAAGTGGACCTCTGTAGGGGCCAGATCGTTTTCGCAGCCAAACTCTGGTAAGATTCCCGATGTAAAACATTTCAGTAGGTGTTAGTTTTTAAACGGGATTTGTTAAAAACGCATGACACTTGCCGACCAGCCACGTGATCTGGGTGCAAAAACAAAGTCAAATTGATCACTGCCTACTGAGTTTGCAAAATAATGAGTTGCAAGTCTGTGATCTCTCCAATCTGTGATCTCGCCAAATTATGTGATTTTGGTAAACTTTACAACCTGTGAGCTCGCCAACTTGCCGACTTCTCATGATGTCGTGATCGTTGCCCTTCCTTGGGTGACCAATATTCGCCCTACAAAATCCCCAGATGTAATTATCGAGCCACCCAGTTTGTATATTACTTCTGTATCTCTCTGCACGCCTTCTTAATATCTATATAGCAAGATTATACTTCTGTCTCAGGTGGTGGTCAGAGCAATCTATCAACATCAGTACCGCAAGATTTGAAGTTTCGCAATCCAACGCGTCCAGCCGTTTGCTCATCTCCAAGTGAAGACGGGGATGATCTGATCTATGGGATGATCTGATCTATGCTTACAAACTAAGTAACTATGACCAGCCACTATTGCCAGTATCTAATATCAGTTACTATGAAATACGGCTTCAATTGGTATCTTATGTTTCAGCCAATTTGAAACCGATAATGATTATTATTTAAAACATCCATACCGCATCATAAAACTTGTACTTGTAATGGACGAGTAGATATAAAGATAAAGGGGTTAGATGCCAACACGATATATCCTATAATACCGTCTCATACCAGAAGCCACAAGTTTTAAACCCGTCCCCCAACTCCCTGACGACGCTTGCTTTCGTGCCGTCTCGGCGTAATTTCAGATTCCAATTTTCACGAATATTTCACGTGGTGAAATATTCGAGTACAAAATTCATCCCAACTTCCAACCAGAGCTACCACCAACCGCCCACCCACTGAGAGTATCGAACCAACACCCGTGATAAACACTAACACAAATCACAAACCTATCACCAACATCAGTGACACATTCTTTAGCTAACCAGTTAGACAACAAATTAGTTAGCAATCATTAGACGCTGAAACAACATAGAGTGATCTTCAGTAAATCTTGTCAGAACTGAAATCTAGCCAGATATTAGTGAACCAAGAAAGGAAACTATTTATTCTTCAATTAGCGAGTTCAGTCTTAAATCTTCAATTAGTGAAATTAGTCTTCATCTTAACACCAATAATCTAAATCAATTCTACCATGGGTCTCTTTATCCCCCACAACAAGCTTGAAAACTTGAAATTATACAAATACTCCTCAGAGGACCATTCTGCCATCTCCAAATATGTGCTCAAACACTGGTGGAATTACTTTGTCCAGATCTTTCCTCTCTCTATGGCTCCGAATGTCGTAACGCTCATGGGTCTCGGATTCATCCTTCTCAATCTTGCGTGTGTGTTCTATTACGATCCATCTTTAACCGGTGATGCTCCTCGTTGGTGTTATTTCTTCTATGCGTTTGGTCTTTTTATGTATCAGACTTTTGATGGTTGTGACGGATGTCATGCTAGAAGAACCGGCCAAAGTGGTCCATTGGGAGAACTCTTTGATCACTCGATCGATGCTATCAATTCTAGTTTGGGAACCTTTGTGTTTGCGTCTGTCTTAAAGATGGGATACGGTGGATTGTTGATGGTGTCACAATTTGCTACTGTGTGTAACTTCTACACCTCTACATGGGAAGAATATCATACTCACACTTTGTATTTGAGTGAATTCAGTGGTCCAGTAGAAGGAGTTTTGATGATTTGTGGAGTCTACATCCTTACAGGAATCTTTGGACCAGAAATCTGGAACCTCAGGCTTGGTGAGGTCAATTTGGAATCTCTTGGAGCTGGCAAGTACGAGATCAACTCTTCGTTATTTTACGTTGTTATTGGTATCTCTTCAATCTACTTCAACATCATTTCCGCCATGAGAAATGTTCACAAGTACTATGATCGTACCAATAAGTCAGACCCAGTAAAATCTAGACAGCTCTCCAACAATGCCTACATGGGACTCACGCCATTCTTCTCTTACTATGGGTCAATTGCTGTCCTTGCATGGTTCTATCCAGAGATGGTCTTTGACAACGGGTTCGCTCTTGTGTTATCGATCTGTTTCACCATCGCCTTCTCCGTCGGCAGAATCATTATTGCCCATTTGACTGCTCAAGAATTCCCTATGATTCAGATCCCAATGTTTTTACCATTGGTACAATTGGTAGTCTGTAAGTTCTTGATTAGTATCTATGATTTCGACAGACAAACCGTCTTGACCTCTGTCAGTTGGTTAGGGTTGGGTATGACTTTTGGTATTCACAGTACCTTCATCGCAGACATCATTTTCGAGATCACTACTTTCTTGGACATCTATACCTTGAGTATCAAGCATAAGAGGGCATAAAAATAAGAGCAAGAGGTGAGGTACATACTGGACTTATCAGAAGTCTTTGTGAGCTGTGTCCAGCACGTTGGCATTGACTTGTTATGGCCATGCTGCAATTTTCTAGCCTGTCACAGGCTGTTGAATCTGAGATTTGAAAGGCAGTTTTGTTATTTCTGCCCAATTTCGACTTCCCGAATGAAATTCCTATATCGGGATTAATTTCCAAGTGAATTTCCAGTGAATTTCCAGACTTTTTAATGCTATAGGTCCAAATTTCCTAGCGAGTTCCTACTCAATTCACCATTTTACACTTATAGTCCTGACTATTATTTAGACAGTATAGAACTTTTAGACATAATGAGATAGATCATTAATAAATTTGCACCAAATATGGTTTGTTGAATGTACTTCACAGATTTTTCTTTAATTGCAAGTAGTGAGATCACTCTTTCTAGCATTACCTAAACACTACAGATGATCTGATAGACCGAAGTTATTGATGATAATTTTATTGTTTCGTCACGTGCTCGAACACGTGACAAAGAAATCATTAGAAACATGAGATAAATGGAATAAAGAAATATATACAAGGATGACATGGAACGATGAGCTCATAGAAGTCGGAACAGACAAATGCGGCGAAGCGGCAATGTTAGATGGCAGTAATGCGGACTAAGGTGACTGATATGTTGGTGAAAATGCGACAAGAAATCAGAGTTCGACAAAATGCGACACGAAATCAGAGTTCGACAAAATGCGACACAATCAAGAACGATTTCTATCGACACTCCATTTGTGATATTTCAACATCTTCAATCGGCTCTTCAATCGAGTAAATGATCTGGTGGTTAGCTAGTGAATATCTGGACGCATAATAGTCGCTAAACGCCGTTCATAAACACTAATAGACGCTAATAAGCGCTAAAAGACGCCAATAACATCAACTCTTTAACATAATAACAGAAATATCCGTTGAAAATTCAGGCAGAAGTTCATTTATCAGCCTAACCATTGGATAGTACCAGAAACCAGCCACTAAACGACTGATCCAATAATATTTCAGCACAAAGAGAAGAAAGTACAACATCTAGTGGCTAACACCCACTAAGTCACCAGTACTACCACTGCACATTTCACACTAAATCAATCTAGTTCACCAGTCTAACACTGCGCACTCCACTAGCACTAAGTCAGTTCACTAAGTCAGTTCACTAAGTATCTACTTAGCTTCCTTCTCGGCAAATGCACCTTCAGATCCAGGAGCCAACACTTCTTGTGCAGACTGTTGCAACGACATTTCTTTTTCCATTTCTTGGATTTGGGTTTCAGCCAAAATAGCCAAACTCAAAGGAACTCCCAACAACAACGCAGAACTGGTCAAGGTCCACAAGAAAATTCCACTCTTGTTCAATGCACAGTTGGCGTAGGTCTTGACGGTTTCCACCACAGACACGAGATTCTCTCTACTTTCTGGAGCAATGATATCCTTCAAGGCAACGATTCTGTCGAAAACAGTTTCACTTTCGAAATCAAAGTCGTCTTCAACGTCAGATTCGGAGTCTGAGTCGTCGGATTCACTGGCGACCTCAACAGGCTCGGTCTTTGGAACTTCGACAGATTCTGGTTGTTCAAAGGCGGTCTTGGACTCGTCGTCAATTTGTGTTAATTTAACCATGATGTGTGTGGTTTGATGTGTGATGGAGATGTTGGAGTTGTCGTGAATTGGTTTGCTCAGTTTGGTGAAAATGTAAAAATTTTAAATTGGTAAGCGGACGATAAATCACGTGATATAACAATTGTTAGTACTAGCAATATTCAGAGGATACCAATGAATGTGAGAAAATCTTGAACGCCGACAGCACTTAACAAATAATCAGAGTATAGAGGAATGTGAGGAGATTTTGAACACTAGCATTCAGAAAAATTTCGTAGTTATACTCTAAATTTTAGGCATAATAAGTACGAATAATGAGCATTCTCGAAGGATTCTCACACTATATGCTAACCACCAACAGGAAACTTCAAATCCTCCCTTCGCTATGAACATTGTCACAGAAACATACACACTTGAAAGCTAATTTCTTTAAGGCACAAATATTCAAGATAGCAAACTTCAGAGTGCTTTGGGTCCCACAGCTAGTTATAATAAGCGATTATCCCGCCATGTAAGCGTTCCCAAGTCAAACATTATCAACATTTTTCAACCTCTGTCAAAAGCTACTGTAGAAGGTACCTCTCAAATCCTCATCTTACCTCTTTTCTGCCAAAGAATCGCATTAAAGAGCTTGAACTGTGATATGTTTGATAACTGATTTCCAACTATTGCTAATTCATTTCAATTATCATCTATTTCCTGTAACTTTCGTTCAATAATGGTAGAGCAAAAAGATCATAGACCAAGTGGAGTTATTAGCGTTCAACGTGCGGTAGTGAGTTCATCAAGTAGTGTTCATTACCATTAGAATCTTCTGAAAGTTCTTTAGAATCATCAGCAACGTCATTAGAATCATTAGCAATTTTAACGGACATATACTAACCATTTAATACTCCATCTTCAATATCCATCGGTCAAACCGTCACTTTATAATATCACTAATCATCCAAGTTCAACGTCGGAATTTCTTCTATACCATAACCAATCCTCTCCATCTCGTCCTTGTACCTTCTTAAATTATAAAACTGTAACAATGCCCGTAACGCAATTTCCTGGTCATAAGAATTGTTGATGTCACTCTCCAAGTCCTTACCAGTCAACCAGTTATCCTTTAGCGATAACTTTAAGTTGAGATAAATCTGTGAGATCAAATCCATATTGGTTGACTTCCATTTGCGTCCCTGGTAAGGGATCAACTTCTTGAGTGTCTTGAGAATAGGCTTAGTCAATGCTTCGTTATCGTAGTTCATGAGAATCATCTTGTAAAGTTCTGATAACTTCAAGTCGTTGATGGTGAAGATCCGTTGTGTGATATTCTTGATCAAGATCTTGTTCATTGTTTGGAGGATGTTGGCGAGGATGGTACAGAAGTTCGTGTTGTAGCTGGTGATATCGATATGGTTGACGTACTGTTCGTCCACAGTCTTCGGGAGCGTGCTAATAAACGTTTTGTTGATGAGGTTGTAGCGGTATTTTTGAGGAAACTGCTTCAAGCAATTGTTGAAGAAATCAAACTCCGGTAATACCACCGCTGGGTTCATCAACTGGTTTTGGTTCATCATCATTTCGTATTCGTCCTCGTCTTTCTTCTCATTTTGAAGGTTGACATTGTTGAAACTACGGCTGAGATACTCAAGACTAATTGTGAAGTATTGCTGGTCAAAGAGAAGCGATGTCAAGTAGTAGTATTTGAGGACATGACTGGCTTTGAACCATTTCAATAGGAGTAGAATGATGCTAGTGCTTGCTTTGAGGGTTATTTCCTTCACTCTAATAACTTCAAGCTGCAGCATGAGGACGTAACGAATTTTCGACTCAACTTCAGCTTGGTTGGGGAGCGACGTAGTGTTTAGGTAAGACGTTTCTGGGTTAAGCTCGAGCTCGGCATAACTGAGGTTATAATCGAGTGTGTTGTACTTTAAGGTCTCAATAAGGACTTGAATGAACGTGTGAAGATGCGGGAGGGTTGATTTGTAGAATATTTCAACCCGAAGGATAGAACGGGCGGCAGAACGCGTGTTTCTAGTTGGTTTAGAGGAAACTTTGGGCTTGGTGGATTTGATATTCTTTTCAGCGTCGTAAATGGTTTCATCATAATCAAATTCATCAATATTCAGGTAAACATCTTCTTGAGACAGTTGTGACGATTCCTTCTCCAAATTTTCTTCATTTGATCCTGAGAAAACATTCTGGATATCGTCCAATGATTCCTTCAAATACACCTTCAGATTCTCCTTTTTCTCATATTCATTCAGATATCCTCTTTCTTGTTTCATGAATTTCAATCTTTCGTTCCACAATCTCTTCGTGGACAAGCTCTCGTAAATAGAGCTTCTTAGAATTTTGTCAGCCTCTTCAATTGCAAATGGAACAGTCAGTATGTTTTCACTCGCATTAGGATATATCAACGGCATTGCTTGGTTGACTTGATACGAACGTCTGATCTTTTCTCCTCCAGACATATAATCTGATGCTGTAAGAGTTGGAGATGGGACTGGTGTTGCTATATGCACAGTTTGAGTTGGAAGTTGGCTTAAAACTGTGTGTGATTTATATGTTCTAGGACTTTCAATCATGTTGGAGAGCGAGTTGGAATATGTGTTGACCGCCATGAAGAAGCTGTATTTTTCATCAATTGAGGGAGAACTACCAGAGGAAGAGCTATCAGCAAAAGAATCAGTTGATTCATTATTCATCGAATTGTTTGGTTTCTCATTCAGCTCAATATGATCCTGATCTTTATTCACCTCCTCAGTTGATTTGTTCACCTTTTCAGTTGATTTATCCTCATCTTCCAAGTTTCTCTTGAACTCTTCAAAATTATAAACCTTTAAATCAGGCTCGCTAAAAAGAGGATACTTGTCACAGATATCTTCTCTAAATGTGAAATAATCTAATGGTGAACATGTCAATTTGTTCTTTGGAAGGTCCTTGCCTGCTTTGTTCAGGATCTGATGTTTTTCTATCAAGAAATCGTCACAATGTTTAAAATGCTCAGTATCCCCCATCTCTAATAAAATCAACTTCCAGCAGAGAAGAATGAGGTACCTAACTCGATATGAATTGTTGGGGTACCATTTCCAATGTTCTATAAATTTGATAGTATTGGCGAGGATATCTGAAGATTCAAGAACGTCAAGAACATCGTCACTAATATTTGATTGTAAAATCACATTTACTGCAATGTAGAGAAGAGTAAGGATCTTGAAATAGTTGGAAAAGTTGTCGTTAGGGGAAAAGTGTTCTTTAGGGGAAATGTTCTCACCATAACTAGTGCCGTTTTTATCATCAGTACCAGTATCGGTACTCTTCTGACGCTCATAAAACGTCTCAAGAGATTCAATTAACGCTGGTAACATATCAAGACCTATTAATATATGATTATTAAGCTTTATCTGATCAAGTTGTTGTAGTTTCGAATCTTTAGTCTCATATTCACCAAATGAAAAGTATAGAAGTGTCTGGAGCGATTTAGTGACGGAAGAAGAATGAAGTGACGACGAATTGAGATTTCTTATAGCCAGAAGGAGAATCTGTTGAGTGTGAGTATCAATTGAAGCTTTTCCAGTCTGACTAGTGTGCCTAGCATCTTCATCTTGGGTGTGCCTGGCATTAGTATCATTACCGACGGGTTCTTCAGACTCAATATTTTCCAGAAGATCGGCATTTTTATCGTCCGATTTCCCATCATTGTCCCAGACTCCTCGTTTATGGACTCCTCGCTTAGATTCCCCTCGTCCAGAATCTTCTACCATGCTCCTCACATCACCATATGTAAACCACTCGCCTACTTCCACCTCTAACGACAACAAATCCTTATAATCATAAACTAAATGGGACTTGTTGATCAAAAACTGATAATTCACGCCGCCAAAGTTCTCCTGGATCGGTAACTTGTTCCCATTGGCGTCTTTCCTGACCCGCTTCGAGTCTGCCTGGTTGGATCTGATCTGTTCTGCTCGGACGTGTAACTTCTTCTGAAACGTCTCGTCAAGCGAAGTATCTAGCAAATCTCGCCTGGTGGACGCGTCTGGGTGATCAATTAGCTCATCTTCAAGTTTATCCATCAGTATGAGTTCATATTGCATCGTTGTTGGTGTGGAGTTGTGTAGTATGAGATCGAAATACTGTTTAGTGAATGTATGCAGGATACAGAGAGGCTAGTGAAAGAAAGCAGGGCTTAGTGAGAACTAATGGAGATTCTAGTGAGCTTGAAATATTCCCAGACTTAATTTAAAGTCTCCTTGTTGTAGAGTAGGGGGAGACAATGGTGGTTGGTTTGTAGTTGTGTGGCTTGGACTTAGGGTTTTATAGCAATTTCATTAGTGAAGTGTAGCGACAAGATTCTGAGGTTTTCACTAATTTGTCGCTATTTTTAGGTGCAACTAAGCAACAATAACACAAAAAAGTAAGATTTAGCGACAAAGCAATGATTAAGAGAGGGCACTTTAGGCCACTTTTAACCAAATCTCCATTTAACTAGGTAACTTACTCCACCGTTATAGTATAAAAAACTACAGTAGAATTCTAGATATTCCATGGCCTCTCAAAAGACAAAAAAACGTACACAACTAACCTGAAGCACAAACTTAAAGGCCAAATGAATTCATAGTTAGCAAAAACTGGGTAGCAAACCAGCGTGACTGGTTAAATCTTCCACTAAGCATTCACTAATCTGATTTCTAGAGTGATAACTTCTCTTTATAGTTGGTCGTGCGCCCAACAATATTTCCCCGTAATTGAAAACTCCGAGAACACACGTGATTCAGTATTCATCACCAAACATCACCAAACGACATCAACTTATGGGATCTGCCAATTCTTATTAGTCAATATCTCTGACCATAGATTTATATAGCATAACTGATAGTGATCCAAAATCGGGTTTTATAGAATTTGAACAAGATTGGGTTCTACTGGAAGATCTAAAGAAATCTGACTAAGTACGAATTACTCATCCAAACCCTCTGAAGAAACAATATCTCCACAACCCTCTGAAGAGACAGTATCTACAATTGAACTGCTCTATCTTATTTTCACAGGATCAGTAAAGGATCATCACCGCCATTCATACTACAACATCATATTCAGGAAACTTCTATAACTTCTCAGATGTCCCTAAAATTGAAAGTAACCACCTCATTAAATCATTCAACAACAGGCACACTCCACACGTTAAGTAAATGCATCATAAGTTTAAAGGTCAATAATAATCGAAAGATCACGTTTCGTATCTTCAACTTAGACTTTGTTAGGACCATACAAGTTGTAGGACCGGGCAATAAAGTGATAAGACTAGAAGATGTGGAGAGGGATGAGCTTGGACGAATATTAAGAGGTATCAAGGGTCCAGAAGGAACGAAAACTACCTCTAGAGGACATACTCCACCGTCATCAACTGCCTCTAGAGGACATACTCCATCGTCATCAACTGCCTCAGCTCACCTACCAACTTCTTCTCCTGATCCAGATTCGATCACTGCTAGACTCACCCGTAAACTTACTGCTACATATGGGCCGGCCAACGTAACTCGACCTGGCTCTGATATTGTTATTTTTGACGAGATCAAACTTTCAAAGCCCTACACCTTGGGAAAATCAGGGAACATTCAGGTCTTGAAAGATTCAAACAGGTTAGAAGAGGTGAAGGATATCGTCAAGGAATTTTGGTTGGAGGTTGGCAGCGGGAGAAAGGGTGGTTGAGTCCCGAAGATCTCAAGTCAGGGCAGTTAATGATACACAAGAGCTCTGGAAGCTCGTCATTCTCGTCATTCTAGCCATTCAAGTCATGTTGGCCTCAAAACGGACACCCACGCCTGAAGAGTTTACGCCATCTTTTATAAAGACCATTTTAAATGAGTTGTGACTGAATTATTGCTTCGGCAAGATATAATTCATTAGAGGTATCTCTCTAACGAAGTTTTTTATAGATTTAAGAGTGTCACCTTGGGGACCCTTTAATAACCATCACCAATCCTAATATTGCGTACTCTCACTAGTTATCCAATAAATATCAAGCTTTTTGAATAGTTTTGTACCTCTGTGACGAGAACCCTTGAACCCGTCGAGATTCTCCCAGTCAACGGAGAATTTCTGTACACCATTAACAGTCGGCTCCAAGAGAAGCTCGATGTTTGGCTTATTATGCGAATCTTCTTTCCACTCACTAGAATTTGTAGAAGTGTATAAATGAGAGCTTTTCACTATATCGTCGTAGCGGATCTTTTCCTTGTCTGGATTCTTCAGGCGTAATTTCTTTGTTTGTAGATTCTCTGTATCATAAGATGTCATGCAATCACCTTCAAAATACGTATTAAGCCATACGTAGCACCAGCCGTTGATTAAGATTCGAATATCTTTCAGATGCAAAGGTTCTGTTTTGGTTAGAAGAAGAATATCATCATCTTCACGGTGAATTTCATGGAATGTGCATTTGTTTCTGATTCTTACTCCTCCAGCAACTTGTTCATACTCTTGTAGACTCACTATCAGTTCTTTTCTACATTCTACGAGTCTGATCCCAACAATCCTACAACGACCTTGTTTCAAACACTTTCTCTGTTCCTCTGGCGAGGACCTAAGAAACTGGTACCAATAGTTGAGATATCTCTTCTGAGATTTGATGGAGATTCCTTCTCCAGAAAACGCCTTCATTCGAATAGAAGTGTAATAGTCTAAGATATTCTGAACAGGCTGTGGGATAGAATTAGTGTTGTTGTGTGAATTTGAGTCATTACTGTGAGATATTAGAGAGCCATGACTGTGAGATATTAGCGAGCTATTCTTTAAGTCTAGCGAATTGATATTATTTGTGTCTGGTGAATTTAACTGCTCTGACCTTCTTGTATCTTCTAGTGATTCCGGTTGCTCTAATATATCTTTCGAACTCATTATTCTAACGGAGCTGGGCATTTTATTTATATCTCTCCCATCATTTTCCAGAGTCTTACTTAATAGATAAGCACATGCCATCATTCCTGATCTTCCTTTACCTGCTTTACAATGTAAGACCGCTACGTTTCTCTCTGACTCTAGAAACTTCTCAATCTCTTCCACAAAATTCTTCATCATGGTAATAGTCAGTGGCTGATGGTCCGGAAAAGGATAATGGCTCACCTTTCCTCGAACCTCTCCATCAGAGTATCCAGGCCCTTCGCCTCGAAAGTTAAAGATGTGCCAATCATGATTCACGTCGAGAAATTTCACTAAATCTGCTATGGGGTGGCGGTAAAACGATTCGATCGACAGGCTAACGGGTCCAGAACAAACTATGATTTGTGAAGTTACGTATGAGAGATCAAAGTACTGAGAGGACGTGGGGTCGTAGTGGGATTGTTTAGGCAGCGCAACTAATGACCGAAGAAAAGACTTCATGCTTAATTCATGCTTATTTTGAAACCTTTCCGTGGCTGCAAACATTTATATATGATCTGAAATCGGTAGAGACACGTAAGGAATAAGGAATGGTGAACGAGAAACAGTTGACGAGAAAAGGTTAACGAAGGAGTTAGAACCGGAAGCTGTGGAAATAGCCAACAAGACCTTAGAGCCTTATAATGCTCGACTTTATCACCTAGAATACTCCAACTTTGAAACCTTTGAACCCTCTAACTGTACATCTATCTCAGGCGTTATTCTGTCTCAACTCAATTTATACTACATTATCACCATTATGATACTGGATTTCTAGAAGGTTCGTCACTTATCCATAGCCTTGCGACTATTCATAAGTATCGAGTGGTTTTCATCATGATATACAAAGAAATATATACAATTAAGCATCATCATACGGTCCTCGTGAGTTGTACAGGGAGGTTGGTAGACAAGTTTTAAACGGGAATAAATAGATGCACGAGCACGTATTTTATAGGTCTAGTAGCTGTGGGCTACTAATTGTCTGGCAACAGAGTGTTATTATCAGACAAATTTTATTCAGCAGACAATAAATGGACAGTGAACAGATAAGAGATCAAGCATTTTGTATCAGACAGAATTTGAAGGCATAAACGACGACAATCAGTGAATTTAATGCATCAATTATTCAAAAATCAGAGATTTGTTAGAGATTGTTCATTTCAGGTAGTAGAAGATCTCTAAAATCACAACAGAGTTCAATAATTTCGCAGATTTCCTTATTTCAAGTTCTTTGCATCTTGTTAAATCGTCGCTGCTCATTAATCTCAGTCATCAACTATTTTCCCTTCGTCAGATCATCTAATATGGCATACCCATCATCACTTCAGAAATCTTCTTCGTCAACACTGGATCGTTTCTGATTCTGATTTGCATCTTAGTGGCTTCAGCGAAAGAAGTAGCTTGGACCTTTTCATCAAAAGTTCTTGCCAAGTTTGAAGATTCTTCAAATAAAACAATGGCTTCGTTAACTTGCTCTTTTTGCAATTTGATCTGGGCCAATGAGATTCTGGTCAATTCAGATTTAGGATCCAATTCACAGGCTCTAACTAACAATTCTTCGGCTTCATCAATTCTTTCCAAGTTTTCTCTCGAAATACAAGTGGCCTTGTTAAGCAATGGTAAACCACCCACAGAGAAAACTGGCAAGCTTTCTTGTAATCTTGCAGCAATATCAAACTGTTTACAAGCACCAACAATGTCACCACGATCAGCCAAGATTTCACCAAAGTAGTTGGGAACTTCTGGGGAAGTAGCGAATTTCAATTTGGCTTCAGTGAATTTCTCAGTGGCTTCTTCAAAGTTACCGTTCTTATAAGTGATACAAGCCAATTGGATGTATGCGTAGACGTTGTCTGGGTTCAATTCCTTGGCCTTGGTGAAGTTCTTTTCAGCTTCTGGCAAGTCTCCAGTAAGGTAGTGTAATTGACCCAAATGGTAGTAAATGTCTGGACATTCAGGTTCCATTTTCTTTGCGGTTTCGAAATCTTCCAATGCTTCGGTGTAGGACTGTTTGTCGGCGTTAATCAAGGCTCTAAAAATGTATGATCTTGGTCTTGGTTTGAGAGCAATAGCTTGTTCAATACCAGAAGCAGCTTCTTGGGGCAAGTTCTTCAAGAATTTGAAGGCAGCGGAATATTCAAGAGCTACGGAAGCAGCACCGGCTTCGCTAGAAGACTTGTCCATTTCCTCAACATTAAAAGCTTCTAAAGATTGGTTAAGAAGAGTATCAGCCTTTTCATAACCATCATCAGTATTACTATTAATTTCCTTAAGAGCCTCAAATAAGAATTTGGATCCACCTTCAGAATCAGCACTGATTCCTTCTGGAGTTTCTTCTTCAACAAAAGCACCAAAGAACGATCCGATGATTGCAGCAGATGGTAAGTTGTATTCCTTTGGCTTGTTTTCCACAATCTTGACAGAGTGCTTTCTCAAAACACGTTCCAAAACTTGTTCGATAGATTTGTTGCTGAAACCACCATAGATCGTTAAGGTAGTTAAATCAAACATAGCGTCCTCGTATTGTTCCACGGTTTCGTATGAAGTTGCTCTACGCAATACACATTTAGTGTAGTCTGGTTTCAATTTGATGGCCTCGGTGGTGTCTCTGATGACACTTTCGTGATCATTCAAAGCAGCATAACATGCCGAACGGTTTGAGTAATAAATTGGATCTTTTTTGAGATCAAGAGCAGCAGTATAAAATGCAATGGCTCTTTCATATTTCTTAGCCTTGAACTCATGGTTACCGTCTTCCTTGAGTGCAAGGGCCCATTCTTCACATTGGGCAGAGGTCAAGTTTGAAATATCGGAGATTTCTGGTAATCCTTCCGAGTTGACTGGGTAGATGGCGGATTTCTTAGCAGAATCTTCAGCCTTCACGTCTTTCTTTTCTTTAGCCTCCTTGGTATCCTTGGCCTTCTTCTTGGACTTTTTTGATTTCTTCTTACTGGCGACATCTTGGGTAGTGCTGGTTTGGGTATAGTAGTAGTAAGCACCCGCAGCAGACACTCCGGCAATTGCAGTGAGAGCAATGGCGGTTTTGTTCCGTGCAAGGAATGATTCAGACATTTTGACGAGGGAAGAACTGACGGCAACTCGAAGTTGTTGCCATCATAAATTTTTCACTGGTCATGGAACTTGGGACGGGACACGACCATATTTAGCGAGCCGTGGGTTCGATTCATAAGGAAAGGGGAGGGTGAATGGAAACAAAGGATATTAATGGGGGGAAATTAAGTGGGGGAATTAGAAGTTAAGAAGCTTGTGTTTATAATAGTTTCATTAGCTTTTACCATCAATTGTACTTTAGAGACTGTATTATAATAAATGTATAAATTTTCTATATAAACGAATATTTTATTATTGCGGTATGGATGTTTAATAAATTGCTAATTATGGCTGCAAATTATACCGATCAATATGAAGCGTAGCGAGGCATTGATTTGTTAAGCATTTATTAGTGGAGATACTTATTTATTAGTGGAGATACTTATTTATTAGAGGAGATTAATAATGAGTGTAGTAAAGCGTTGCAGGTATTTTGTGGATATTGATTAGTGGATATTAGTGGAGATTAGTGGAGACAGGTATTTTGTTAGTAGTATTAGGACAGTTAGAAATTAGTACTCTGTTTTTACATCATATAATACATGTTAGGATAGAAGGATCACGAAATGATCTATAGAACAGCAATTTTTCGTCGTACAGTAATCTCTGATAGAATTTATTGCTATATCAACTCGTATTCTCCTTTCTTCAAGCATTTTCTTTCTTAATTTCTAATAGCATCATCGTAAGTAGGCAAGACTGAGGTATCTTCACCGTGATTTTCATAATTAGGAACGTTGTGGACAGGCGTATCCACGGGTCGCTGAGGCAAAACAGGAATCTCTTCAACAGGTCTCTTTACATCATTAGTATTAGAATGTGAGTTTCTATGAGAGTTCTCGTTAGTTTGATGAGACGAGCCTTCATAAGTTGGTTGTGAGGAATTTCTATAAGTAGGTTGTGAAGGGTTACCATAACCTGGGCCTGATGGATTTCTTCCACTCAATATCCTGATATTTGGACACACAACTTCAGCGTTATAAGTCAGCCTCCAATTGTGCCATCTGCTACTAGAATATTCCAACTGCTCACTGGTGAACCCTGCTTTGAGTTCAAGAGTATAGCCACGAGAAATGTTGCATGCTTCAAAACTTGGCGAAAGGTTCACAGGGAGCACACAATTGGAATAATATTTTGGAGGTATTTCCAACTCAAAGCGAAAGCCAGGCATCCCAACCATTGAGTTATTCAGAGGAGTACAGTCTTTCAAATCGAGCCTGATATTGTCAAAGGAATTGTCACAGAGCAGTGTCTTGTACAGTTTACTGCCGTGGTGTATGACGTCACGGCTCTGTTCTAAAACCGAAACCACAGTTGTAGAGATGATTTCTGCTTCGAGTCTCTGCATATATACAACACCCATTCCATTACTATCTTCGGGTTTTCCATACTTTGCGAACGAATAGACGGAAGGATCAGTATTCGATACGAGGAATAAAGAAAACGACACCGGTTGGTCGAGGATCATGGATGGAGGATCGGGGAATCTGATTTCAAAGCCAAATTCGACATCATTGGACTCGATTTCTGGATAATACATCCTCAAGCCCAGTTTCAGGCTTGGTGGTGGTGCTGGAAGGTCGACATAATTGTCAAACAACTTTTGAAAGAAGCCTTTTTTGACTCTCTTTGGCGTGGTTGGAAGCTTTTTAGATGCTAATGCTCCTGGCGGAAGCGAAATACCAACTACATCTGGCACACGGTCTTTGAAAAGAATCTTCTTGCGGACAAAGATTTTACGGTCTGATATTGGAAGAATGGGATCAAGAGGAGTGAATTCAAATGGGTCGTGTTCTCGCAAACTTGTTTTGAAGAAGGAACTTCGTTTACATGTAGCCTTGACAAAGTAATCGATTGAAGCAAAGTTACTAATAGGCTTGATTGTTGGTGGAAGCGGAGTAACCAAGTGAAAATGGGAATTTCCAGTTTCCAATCGAAACATAGAACTTGCCTTATTGCTAATTCCCAGGAAATACTGGGAATTAATCATGTTTAAGTTCAAATTTCCATTCTGAAGAGACTGCCTACCATCTGGAGTCTGCGATTCACATTGAGTATACATCGGCAACCGAAACTCAAACGGGTAAGTATATGTTCCCGGAGTCAAGGTGAAACCCTTTGCATTTGAAACCTCACGAATATTTGATGGAGGAAATACCACCACAGTCTGGTAGAGAAGTTTGTGGGCATCCCATATTGTTTTACTATCTCTTCCAGTGTTTTCTCTACTTCTGTTTCGTTGTCTCATGACTCGAAGTTCAGATCGACTAACCCCTTCGAGTTTTACTTCGATATAGTTGATGTCTATGGATCTGGTTACCGTCAAGGTTACTTCTCCCGTGATTATATCATTGTTAGAGAAGACAGGAGACCCGGTACGTTTGATGGAGATGGCTAAATTGTTGGACATGATGATAAAGGAGGGCTAGCAGTGTGAGGGTTCGTTTCTAGAATAGTGGAGTTAGCGTCTATGAGTTCTTGTTGTTGATGTCCAATTCCTTGTAGTTTATTAAGTCTAGCAGAATTTGTTGTAGAAATAGATTAGTGCTCCAAGTTTTCAGCAACTCTCGTGAATTATAGTCTAGAGTTTCCTATGGGATTATTGTGTTGTAGCGTTCTAGACTGAAAAGTAATGCTTTAATCTGAGTTTATTTTGAGTCTGGTCAGTAAGTTATAGTTTAAAAATTGTTTAAGTATTCACTATAAAACGTTTAACAGCTCAATTCTATTAGATGAGTTCAAAAAGACTTGATTGTTCGGTGTAGGATCCGTCTATCTGAAGTTGTTGCGTCGGTTTGCGAGTCTCTTGTTAGTGAATCTCTTCTTAGTGAGTCCTTTCTTAGTGAGTCCTTTCTTAGTGAGTCCTTTCTTAGTGAGTCTCTTGTTAGTGAATCTCTTCTTAGTGAATCTCTAGTTGTCAATTCACTAATTTCAATGCTTGGTCTAACACTAAAGGTCACTACGTTTGTGGCTGTGCTGGTTCTTTATATTCACAATTCTTAGAGCAGATCTTTAGCTATTTCTAATGATCCGCTTACGTAATTTTGATGTAGTCACTGATATAACGTTCCTAACCAAGATAGAAAAGCGCGGTACCGCACAGATTAATATGTAATTCGAAGAGCCGGAAGGTCTTGAAGATGATGTGTCTGTGGTGGACGAAATGTTGTGAAAGTGTGTAGAGATTGAATAAACGTGCGTCGAAAAGGTATCGAGAGTGGGTTGTAGAGTATCGCTCTAAGTTGATCAATTGGCTGAATTATTGGACCCGAAATGAAGTTGCGAAATATGAAAACTTCACTCAATGGTCACTCAATGGTTCGATTTAGCGGTGAAAGCTTCGTTATATAGTAACCTTAGCTCATCAGTCCGACTATTCGACAAGTCCATAACAAGTAAATTAAAAGCCTCCTTACGCATATCATTCGTTCAAGAATAGGCGATGCTAATCATATTATAACACAGAGTGCATATAAGAATGAGTGGAAATATTCCAACAAGCCACTCGAGAAGCTACAATAGTGACACCGTGAGCCATTGAGAGATGAGCTCTACCAGCACGATGGTATATCTACTCAGCAAACTTCTATTTTCTCAAAAATCTTAGATATACTTACAACTTTAGATATTTTGGGGACTCATTCTTCAATTTGGTTAATCCGGTTATTCGTAAATTGTAGAATACGTCACATTTCAGAAATCTATAGAGAGTATACGCGTGATCAATTTGCTATCAAGAAGAACGAATACATCGGGCCGTCGACGCCGCAGTATACATCACGTAGCATACCGAAAATATGAATACATTGATGATTTCCATTGAATTATCATCACTTACAATTAGTGTTCCATAATATTTCCATAATTTCCATAATGCCTCAATCTTTTCATAATATTTCCATAGAATTTTCGACACCCAATCTTTCAAGGTACGAGCTAGGATGATTGCAAAAGCAATTGTCATAATACGGTAAAGACTATCACCCACACGGCAATCACCTTTTAATTGCCGCTTCACGTGATTTCTACTAAATACCACCTTTACTTGCTCTGTTTCTGGATATTGCATATAAAACCGAAATACCCGTTAGAAAAAATGTCGCTATCAGCCGACTCATCAATTAAACGTAGAATAGTTAGAAGTCACCAATATTCTACACAACAACGAACCGCAGCTAATTGAAAAGCTCCAAACTAATCTTCTACCGCTAAATTGAATATTCAGTCACTATTTCAAACTCTAATTAAGAACCCTCTAAAATTGTCAACCTAAATACTCAAAAATGCCTTCATTCAACTCGTCATTTCTCATGAACCATACCTGTCTCAGGATCAAGGACCCCAAAGTATCGGTTCCATTCTATACCAAGAACTTTGGCCTTTCTGTCCTCAAAACCATCCCTTTTGCTGATTTCACCCTCTATTTGTTGGGCTACCAAGACGCTAGCACCTCCAAGTTAAACTGGGCCGCTCGTGAAGGGGTCTTAGAATTATGTCACAATCATGGAGTTGAAAACGACGATAACTTCACCGTCAATAACGGTAACGGTAAGGAACACCGTGGTTTCGGACACATTTGCTTCACCGTGAAAGACATTGCCAACGTCGAGAAGGGTTTGTTGGAAAGTAATGTCAAGTTCCAGAAGAAATTGGCTGATGGACGCCAAAAGAATATTGCCTTTGCTTTGGATCCCGATGGATACTGGATCGAATTGGTTGAAAGAAAACCCACCAATTCTACCGAAAGTTCTACTGAGCTCGGATATTTGTTGAACCACACCATGATCAGAGTTAAGGATCCAAAAAAGTCGCTTGATTTCTACCGTAACGTCCTTGGATTCAAGCTTATTGCTACGCACCCTAAACCCGAAGCTAAATTCACTCTCTACTTCCTCGCTTACGAACATGACCCGAAGTTTGTCGAAGATAGTGATAATGATTTCAGTAATAGGCAAGGTATTATTGAGTTGACTCACAACTGGGGCACAGAATCCGATGATAGCTTTGAAGGTTACCACAACGGTAACAGTACTGAAAACGGTGCTATTCAAGGTTATGGACACACCTGTGTAAGTTGCAAGGATCCTAAGAAGTTTTGTGACGAACTTGAGCAGGAATTCGGCGACAAGATTGATTGGTCATTAAAGTTTGACCAAGGTAAGGCCGTGAGGGATATTGCGTTTATTAGAGATCCTGATGGATATAGTATTGAGATTTTTGGTCATGATTTGTTTGCATGAAGTTTGGAGAGCAAATTTTGAGAGGCTGGGTTAGGGAAGATAGATCGAGGCTTCGAGTGAAGAGTACTTTAAACAAAGACTTTCGGTGAAGAATACTTTAAACAAAGACTTTCGGCGAAGAGCACTCAAAACAAAGATTTCCGGTGAAGAATACTCAAAACGAAGACTCCAACGAAGAATACTACAAAGACTTCAACTTTCTAGCGCTTGCCTCATTCCAAAATCTGCTCATCGTTTCTGTGATCACAGGTAATTCGATTTTTGTCTGAATATCACACTCACTCTATAGATCGCTAACGTCACAAATATGATAATTTTCCATATATACATCCTATTTTGTGATTGAAAGTCTCTTTTGATAAATGTAACTATACGTTGGTTAATTATTAATATATGAGACAGAGATATAAGAATATCTCTAATATCAAGGTGTTCTCATGGTGAACCTAAGAACTATCGATTTCACTACATATTATTCTACTTTGTCGAGGAACCTTCGATGTTTATGAGAATTCTCCATGATTCCTAAACTTTGATGAAAACTGATCTTCGTAGATAAGAGATTCCTTCCGGTACCAACCGAGTACAGTTCTCACTAAACTCGTCTATTTCTGCGCAATTTCCATAACATCTAGGCTCACTTCCATTACAAAGGATTCTAACGACTATATACAGGAAGACACGGGTATTGCTAATATCAAAGGACATCTTTTCCTCCAACACCTCAAACTTCAACTAGAAATAAAGCATAGACTCGTGTAAATAGAATCTCATAGAATCTCAACCATGTAATATCTTGGAAATTCTCGAAATTCTCGTATTTCCGGTTGTTCCCCTTTGCACCCAAATAGTTTCCTTATTTCCCTCTAACTCAACCAAACGGTCTATATACACTCCTTTGGTAATATTGCTTCGCCATCTCACTCCGCGAACTCCTCACCAACACTCTCGCCACTATAAAAGCGTTTCCCCTGCACACCACTGCATGTTCCGTAACTTTAGAAGAACATTCACAACAACAAATATGGTTTCCGCTAAAATTAACTCCAGAGTTCAAGAACTCATCAAGAACAAGCCAATTTTCATTGCCTCCAAGTCTTACTGTCCATACTGTGCAAAGACCAAGAAGACTGTCGCTGCTATTACCAAGGACGCCTACATTTTGGAATTAGACGAAATCGAAGACGGCGCCGAAATTCAAGAAGCTCTTCTTGAATTGACTGGTCAAAGAACCGTTCCAAACATCTTCATTGGTGGCCAACATATTGGTGGAAACAGTGATTTGGAAGCTTTGAGATCCCAAGACAAGTTGGAAGAAAGAATCAAGGCTGCTTTGTAAGCGAGCTAGAGTTGAGAAGCTGTTGAAGCTGAAAGGCAAACTACTATTTTAAAAGCGCTTGGCTACGCAAAGTAGTTTATATATACACTGCCAATTAGCCTTTGTCCCGATTCATGGACGTTAACGCTAGTTAACTGTTAACTGTCGGTTTTGGGATTATAAGAATTTGTCTCACTTAGTTAGAGTGGGATTCTAGATGGACTGAGGGTTTACATCTAGTTAGATAATGCAATAATAAGATATTTAATGTCGCTAGTCGTTGATACGTAAGAGATTCCTGTAGATTACACTGTGATTATTCAATGAAGACTTTGGCCACAGTTTTGTTTTAGATTTTTGACTTGTATTCGTTGAAAGATGCATTCCTTATAATTTTCAAAAGTCAGAGTTTTGAAGATGATATTAACATGGCCAAAACTATCTCGTTACCATCCATAGACACTAGTTTCACAAGTCACAAGTTTAAATAATTTCTTCATCGAACTCAATCGTGTTGTGGAACTGTTGGAATGTGGAAACAACTTTCAAGGAAAGGACTTGTTCGATCCCCTTCATATTTCCACTAATATTGAATTCGGAGCTCAACAAGTATACAAGAGATCACAAATACTCCATTAAATCTTACTAGTACTCGCTTGAAGTCACTAATATTCACTTGAAGTCACTATAATTCATTTATAGCAAATACTTCACTTTGCTCAGTATTTTTATTGGTAATATACTACATATATTAGCCATATATGTGCTCGTATAATCAATAGAATGAGTAGCAACCAAGCTGCATGACCCCTGTTATTTTGCAATTGGGAAGTAACCAAGAACTTCACCTTCTTGAGTGAATACTAAAAATGAAGTGCCTTCTTCATGTTTCATGATAAATATTATGTGCTTTGAAACAAGAGTCTAATGGAGGGTAACTTATAGTTAATGCTGCCTGATTTCTTACTTTGCGATATCTTTAGAATCTTCCATCTTCCCCATGTGTCAGAATATTCATTATCAGGTGGTGATGGACTTGAAAATCCCACTTAAGTGTTCATTAAGTTCCCAATTGATTAACAAAAGGGAGGTTTCACTAATAATTATTTATCATGCAGCATCCCGTATAACTCATCTTATTTGAATTAATTACTTGCATCACCACAGTTTTTGCAATTTGCATTCTTAACATTTGGCTGCAAAATTACCTAATTGGGGTTTCAAAGGGAATTTTCCAGACAAATTATTTTACACATGAAGTAGTCAAAAAAAAATGTAGGAGAGATAGTTTCCATTATTCAATTGATATCTCTGTTTAAGGATCAGTTAGACGAGAGCCTCTATCAGGTCCTATAGCTATAAATTTTCAAGGACTTCATAATGTCTCTAAAGTTTTATTTCTATAGAGTTTCGTTTCTGAGTTTTATTTCAAAAGTTTCCAAGGACAAATTTCCAGTATTATTATTTATGCACGTACTCTTTAATATCATGCTAAGAAATAACTCAAGGAAATTCGGCTGCTTATTACCCAAATTGGGTTTCAAAGGAAACTTTCAAAACGAGATTTGCAGCCAAAAGTAATCCATCCGGAACAGAATAACACTTTGTTTGCAATGGATCTAAGTATAAATAACAGATGTATTACCAACATTAAACACATTTTCTCTCACTATCTAACCATTCATTCTAATCTTCACAATGAAATTCGCAACACTCACTTTATCAGCAATCTCACTTGCTTCTTTGATTTACGCTGCTCCTACTCCAGTCGAAGTACCTGAAGATGGAAAATTTGTTGTTAAAGATGTTATCATTCCTGAAGAAGCTATTGTTTCAACCCAAGTTATTGGAGCCGACCAATATCCATATGTCGTTGAGCTTAACGGACAAAAAGTTGTTATGTTAGTGAACACCACAGCGGCAGAGGAAATCGTCGGCTCAAATTTTGATATGGACTCCTTAAGAGCGGATCTTGCAAACTCTACAGAGGTTGAAAAGAGAGACGCCGAAGCTGACGCATCTCCTGATGCCAAAGTCCATTGGCATTGGATTAAATACAGAATTGGCCAACCTATCGCAAAGAGAGAGGCTGATGCTGAAGCAGCCCCTGATGCCAAAGTCGGCTGGCATTGGATTAAATACAGAATTGGCCAACCAATTGCTAAAAGAGAAGCCGAAGCTGAAGCAGCCCCTGACGCCAAAGTCCGCTGGCATTGGATCAAGTATAGAATTGGCCAACCTATCGCTAAAAGAGAGGCCGAAGCTGAAGCAGCCCCTGATGCCAAAGTCGGTTGGCATTGGATTAAATACAGAATTGGCCAACCTATCGCAAAGAGAGACGCTGTAGCCGACACAGTTAAATTTTTCCAGCCCATTGCCAAAAGAGAAGATACTGAAGAAGAAACTTCGACCCCAGGATTCTATTGGATTACCCAAAATATTGAAATCTAGACGTCTCGATCTAGATTAAAAGATCTCTCTATTTCTATTTTTATATCTATCTATGTTTAATTCTACCTAAAGTCTTTAATTCTCATAAATCGTAGCTAAGTAAGAATTGTGATCAATGATCATACTCTTCTGCTAACATATTCAAATATATCTCTTCTACATAGTTGGTTTTTATGTTATTATCAATACTGACTATATTACTATTATGAATATACATTAAAATATTTCTTGTTCATCATAAGTTCTTTCATGACCTTTTTATCAAATTTTTCTAATTGATTTACTTAATTGATTTTGCAATCTTTATCTGAATACAATTTAGTAGTATCTAGTTTACATAATTTTTATTCAATTACTGATAAAAGTATGATTCATCATAATCATGATCATAATCTAGTTCATTAACCTTATTTTCTTCAATATTATCTTCTTCTATGATAATTACATTTAAGAAATTCATTATTTATTGACCAATTATTATAAATATTTGTGATATTCCCGTAAAATTTTAATCCTCTCACAAATCGAATCCTAGCTGATACTGTTAGTATAGTCTTAGATCATCATTTCTATACTAGCGCCAATATACACATATATATATACGCAATTGAGTACTCTATGATATAATTAGTTATCTTTATATGTTAATACTTCGATACTAAAGAGATCTGGTTTGATAAATTAATATTTTAATATTTCTCGATACCTCTTTCCACTAATTTCAACTCTATTGTCGCCAACTCCATGCTCTTTCTCATTAACTTCATCTTTTGTCTCACTAATTCCATCTTTTTTCTCACTAACTTCATCTTTCTCACTAACTTAATCTTTTTTATCACTAAATCAAATAATCTCGAATCTGCCACACACGACCTTGTATGGTTTAAATTTTCAACTCATCTTCAACCATCAACTCACGAACTACACTCCACCATGTCTAACATTGCCTTGCAAATCAGAAGAGCGGTGCCCACTATTGATCCTATAATCACGGCGTATGCGGTTGGGTATATCCAGCACGTTTCCACTTCTACGGAAGACAGCGTCACCGCACAACAAGTGGACATCACCAGTGAAATAGAGTTCATGAGAACCCTCCTTATAAACGCAGGAGGAGACGAGAAAAAGGTCAAAGAGATGACCGACAACATATATAACATCCTCGACACCAAGCTACGCGATAATATGGCCAAGTTGGAGCTTACAGGAGACACGTCAAAGAGAGTGTTGGACATGAGCATGCTCAACAACAAGAGAGACATCAATTCATCGCTAGCTCTTCTCTCGGCCAGTAACGATATCGAACATACAGGACGTAAGATGGAAAGTAGAGTGGATAAGAAGAAGTTGGAGAAACAAGAACGTAAGATCGCCAAAAAGGTGGCCCAGCGTAACAACAAGTTTGTTCAGTACGAGGCCAGTAAGTTGTTGAACGAGAAGAAGGACGACGATTACGATTCGTTCTTCTTGGAGATCAATCCGTTGGATTTCGGTAACAGTAGTGGAAAGTCTAAGGATATCAAGTTGGAGAACTTTGACTTGTACGTCGGAGAAGGACAGCGTATTCTTAGTGAAGCCACGTTAACTTTGGCATACGGAAGAAGATACGGGTTGGTAGGACAAAACGGTATTGGTAAGTCGACGTTGTTGCGTGCTCTTTCTAGAAGAGAGTTGCAGATTCCAAAACATATCACCATTTTACACGTGGAACAAGAAATCAGAGGAGACGAGACGTCAGCGATTCAGAGTGTGTTGGACGCCGATGTGTGGAGAAAGAACTTGTTGAACGAGGAACAGAAAATGTCAGAACGTATTCAGGAAATCGAGGCTCTCCGTAGTCAGTTCGACGAGGATTCCAGTGAGGTCAAGAAGTTGGATATGGAGAGAGAAGATTTAGACCAACATCTTCAAGAGGTCAACGAGAAGTTGTATGAGATGGAGTCTGATAAGGCCGAAAGTAGAGCTGCTGCCATCTTGTATGGGTTGGGGTTCACCAAGGAGTCCCAGCATCAAGAAACCAAAAAGTTCTCGGGTGGTTGGAGAATGAGATTGTCCCTTGCCAGAGCATTGTTCTGTAAACCAGATTTGTTGTTATTGGATGAACCTTCCAATATGTTGGATGTTCCATCCATTACTTACTTGGCCAAGTACTTACAATCGTACGAAGCTACGGTATTTGTAGTATCGCATGACCGTGCGTTTTTGAACGAAGTTGCTACAGATATCATCCATCAACACTCAGAACGTTTGGATTACTACAGAGGGTCGAACTTCGACTCGTTCCACTCTACCAGAGAAGAAAGAATTAAAAACCAACGTCGTGAGTACGAAAATCAACTTGCATACCGTAAGCATTTGCAAGAGTTTATCGACAAGTTCCGTTATAACGCAGCCAAATCGTCGGAAGCGCAGTCTAGAATCAAGAAGTTGGAGAAATTGCCTCTTCTTGAAGCTCCTGAAGATGAAAAGGTGGTCACTTTCAAGTTCCCTGACCCAGATAAGTTGTCTCCTCCAATTTTACAGATGCTGGGAGTGACTTTTGGATACGAACCTACCAAGATCCTTATGAGAGATGTCGACATGGACGTCCAGATGGATTCCAGAATCGCTTTCTGTGGTGGTAACGGTACCGGTAAAACTACGCTCTTGAAGTTGTTGCTTGAACAGTTGACACCTCTGGGTGGTTTGATTTCGAGAAACGGAAGATTGAGAATCGGGTACTTTGCCCAACATCATGTTGATGCCATGGACTTGAACCTCTCAGCCGTCAGTTGGATGTCGCAAACGTTCCCAGGAAAGTCTGACGAAGAATACAGACGTCATTTAGGTTCGTTCGGTATTACTGGTACCTTGGGTTTGCAGAAGATGGAGTTGCTTTCTGGTGGTCAGAAGTCGAGAGTAGCATTCGCTGCGTTGTGTTTGAACCAGCCACATATCTTGATTTTGGATGAACCATCGAATCATTTGGATACCCAGGGTCTTGATGCGTTGGCAGCTGCGTTGGTCAACTTCAAGGGTGGGGTCTTGATGGTGAGTCACGATGTTTGTATTATTGACAAGGTGTGTAATGAGATTTGGATCAGTGAGGGTGATAAGGTCAGGAGGTTTGATGGAGATATTCATGAGTATAAGAAGTATATTTTGGAGAGTGCAGATGTTGTGGGGGTGGTGAAAAGACATTAGTGAGGATATGTGAGTGAGCGTCATGAGTGAGCGTTAGCGAACGAACGTGTGCCTGCGACAGTGATATACCACTACCAACTATGGTGATCCATCAGCAATTGTACTAAATTTCCATTCTCTGTAATTTCACCAGGAAACATAATGAATACTGCGAGTTCTCGTTTACGATGACTTCTCCAGCAATACAATACCGTTCTTAGTGGACATTGCTCGATACTATCTGTTTCTATTCCCATTTCCATTTCAATTGCTACATCTGTGGTCTCTCTTTGATCTATTACAAGTCCACCCACCACTAGACGGGAACAACGCTAGAACTATGGTATCCTAAAACTCTCGGTCATTACTTTGTATATACATCTTGAAAGCTGTTGATTTCTCCCATTCGGTGGTTGAATCATTCGCTAGTCTAATAAACGTATCAAATACCATTATACATATAGAGACTGGATTATTATCGATTATATCAAGAGAATTCTAATAGAGACTCGATTATTTCTGATTATTCTTATTTATATCACATCGGGAGCACTTGAATCCCCAATACCCTGAACCCAATGTAGATACGTTACCATTTACGCTACAATATGATCTTTACTTAGTTAATATTAGTATCATATTTATATTATTATTTCTTAATTATATTCTAAATTATGAGGAACTCTCTAACAGATAGATGAGGAATTGAACCCGAAGGTTGCAATCATCATATCTAAGCGTAGATAGCAACGATTTCTATGAAAAACGTGAGTCGAACACGCAAAATGGCATTGAAATAGTTTTCCAATTAGCCTATTGTCTCTAATATATATTTATGTAATTATTTTTGTATTATATCTATTATAAAAGAAGGTTGTTAGAGAATTTTGTCCTATGTTATATAACCACAGCGAGGATTAAACTCGTATAGCTACTGAGAGTAGTAGTATATAATATTAGATCATTTGGATATATATATCTGGTGTGTGACTATCAGCCTACGCTGTTTCCAGTGCTTCACTATCAGTCTACCCTTATTATTCTATTTCTATCTTTCCCTCAAAACTCATCTATTGTATGAGTAGTAGAAACTACTTTAAAGACCTCTTGATGATGCTCTTTACTTTATTCTAGGTGATGGTATTCCTGATAGCATCTTCCTGATATTATATTCTATATTATTTTTATCTTGGTTGAATTGAAGCAGTTAAAGCAGAATTAAAGCAGAAGTATCCAATTAAACGACTGGTCTACTGCTTTTGATTATAACAGTCTAGTCTTGTATTACACCCTTGTGAGCGTATTAATCACCGAACGTATTTCAACTTGCAACAGTCTCTTAGTATCTAATTTAGCAATTGAATACAAATAAAAGCTTTCCAGAAGTTCTTGCTTATGAGTGTTAGTACGAAGTTATTAATATTATCACCGCAACACTCTAGTTTGCGATTACCAGCAATTCCTATTTAATATTATCGAAATTCAGATAATAGTCCATAATTGAAATAATTTAAAAATCTCTTAATATAAAAGAATTACAATTGTTAATAAAATCGAATCGTTTATAGTCCATCACCAAGTTTATATATTTATCCTTTATATTTCTATAGAGATATGATACTGTCATTGAATTAATTTCGCTTACAGATATGAATCAAGAGTTATATGATCTTTCATATATTGATGATGTTTAATACCTTTGATTTAACATATGAAATTTATGGTATAATATTAAAAATAGATAAGAGTTAAAATGAGTTAGTATTAGTTGGAAATCAATAGTATTAGTTTCATTTATATACAGAGTACTCAATATTATTAGTACATCATCAACATTACTATTGTTATATGTCAAGCATTTGAATACAAGTTTTCATCATTTACTTTAACAGATGAGGATAGGCTTTTATTGGATGAAATTGAATAAGTAGTTAGGTTCATTTATCTGTTATTTCTGTTTTTGTTGGTATATATAGTGTACATATAGTGTATATATAGTGTACATATAAAATGAAGTATTAGTCGTTCAAGTTATTCCACATTTATAATCAACGAGACACAGAATTCATTTCTCTAATTTTACCAACCACTATTTCTATAATCCTATATCATATTTAAGTATTATTTACCTTATTCACTTTACCGTATTAGTTCTAATAGTTATAATAATATCTATAGTGAATATATTTATATACACTTATTTGGCTGTACTCAGGGCCACCATATTTTGCAGCCACGATTCCTGCATATACATCCGGAAAAATCCCGAATCATTTATTGCGGTCAAATGCTGCTAACTATCCACAACTTCTTCCTCCTCACTATGACGTGGACAATCTCACTAAAGTCCAAAGTAGGGCTAGGCATTCTTCTCTCGTATACCTCGTTTGAGGTTTACATGCAGCTCAGGACGAAATACGTCATCCTGGCGAGACGCCAGCAGGTAAAGAAACTAACCGCCGGAGACGAAGAGGTGGATATCTCCAAGTTCAAATCAGCTACGGTGGCAGGGATGTTTGTGAATCCATTCGAAGAGTATCGGCCCCAGACGGCATTTGAATTTTTGGTGGTGAGATTGATGGAGGTGGCAGAGAGTATTTATGGGAACCGGATCGAGCTCCACGATAAGTTGCCCAAACCGTTTGATGGTGCCGTAGAAGTGGAAGATTTGTTGAAGTTGATGAAACCGGATTTGGAGAGAATGAGACAGAACTCGCTAGCGGTGTCGAGTGCTAACAAGACCAAGTCGTCGCAAGCACTCTTCACCTGGCTCGGACAATCGTGTTCTCTCATCCAGATCTCGGGGATCAATTTCCTCACCGATCCCATAATGTCCGACCATCTCCTCAATAAGGTAATGGGTCCGAAGCGACTCATAAAATCTCCTATGACTCTCGACGATATCAAATACGCTACCAACGATAACCTCGACTTCGTGCTTGTATCACACGACCATCCCGACCATTTGGAGCTTGATGTGGCTAAGAAAATAGGTAACTCTACGACATGGATCGTGCCTTTGGGCCTCAAAAAGAAGCTTGCCAGAAAGGGCATCTATAAGATTATCGAAATGGATTGGTGGGACTCTGTAGATCTCAGTCCGTATATCTCCAATACGACTGACAAATACGAGATTGTATGTGTGCCGGCCATGCACTGGTCGGGAAGGTACATCATCGACTCGAACAAGTCGTTGTGGTGTTCATTTATAATCAGACGTAATGGAAAGTCGTTGGTGTACCATGCTGGTGATACTGGCTACGCTGCAGACTTGTTTAAAGTTATTGGAAAGAAGTATGGCCCTGTGAGTCTTGGACTCTTGCCCATTGGTCAATACTGTCCATCTTGGCATCAGAAACCTCGTCACATCTCTCCAGAAGAGTCCATGAAGATCTACAGTGATCTCTCCATCAAATATATGAAGGGGGTCCACTGGGGTACATTTAAGTTGAGCGGAGAACCAATCTTGGAGCCCAAGTTTTTGTTGGAGAAGTTGGCAAAGGAATGTGGAAAGGAGGCGATGGTGAAAGTGCCTGAGTTTGGCTTGACATATGTGTATGATTTGGAGAAAGAAAGTGAAACTGAGCTGCATGTTTGAAGTTAGCCCTAGAGAAAGGGTATCTGTGCATACATTGAAAAGGAAATATAAAGGGCCATATCTGTGTTAGTTGTTTCTATTCTTCTTAGACGGTTGGCTAGTTGTTTCCCATTTTCCATGCTACATGGTTTTGTACGAGATGCTTTCACTAAGTGGTCATTATACCTGCTTGTCGGGGTGTCACAATGACGGCTACTGGCCCTGGACTTACTAGTCTGAGGTCTCAAGAAATTGGCGTATTTGTCTAGTGTCTCTTAGTGTCGATAAATCTCCGCAAGACTAAACCTGTGAATATTCATTCGATAAATCTCTTCAAGACTAACACTGAAAATTCATTCAATTAATTTCTAATCTCTCCACAAATCGTCGCCCGTCATGAACCTCCCGTCCTGATACGATACTGGAGCTGGATCATCTACTCAACATACTATATACTTTCTCACTACTCTCACACTACTCGAATTACATAGACTCAGCCAGTAGGTTGGTATAATTAACGACAATTATGATTTAGATTTAGATATTATAGGTCACGTGGATTTAGTGAAATTGGTCACGTGATAGAGTTACATGGTTTCTGGGGTAAGCAACTTATAAGAACTGCAAATTGAGAACGTAGAACTAGAAGGAAAAGAACAACTATCAGTATATGTTTCAACAACTGTCAGTAGATCTATCAAAAACTGCCACTATATGTTTCTACATCGTTTTCACGACTTTTTCCTTCAAAAATCTACGAATTCTGTTTCCCGGTGAAGTCACTGAAAAATCTCAGCTCAGGAACTCCGAATTGTCAACGTGTAACACTATATTCAGACTATACACATACATAAGTCAGGTGTCACTATTTACAATGGTTGGTGACGAAAAGTCCTGCGAAAAACCTCCGCATAGCGGTGGGTTGATGAACGTGAATTCACGATTTGGTGGATGATGAGCAATGGAGTTAAAGAAGATGGCAGTGTACTTAGTGGACTTAGTGGACTTATAGCTATAGGAGGTGGTAATAAGCGAATATTCAGTGATTTAGTGGATTTAGTGAACATCTAACGGTCATTTAGTGGCCATTCAGCAAATATTAGCTATATCATAAGGAAGTTGGTGGTTGAACAGATGCGAATCATAATCCACATTGATCAGTATCTGTTGAATATCCATTGGAATAGGTCATCGCCGAGTTTGAGGTGTTTTTGTCACTATAACGAGCTCGTTGGCACACTGAAAGTATGTTGAATCTCGCTAAAATTCTATAGATCCTCGCTAAAAGATATTGGTTGACACTAAAAGATATTAGTTCTCACTAATCTTAGCTCTTGTGTGTCACTTCTCCTTCGCTACGCTCGGTAGTGACTCTACTCACGGTATATAGCCCTCAATCTCGCTTGTTGACTACTCACCATAGCCCTCTGGTAGGCCATAACGCCCGGATCGGATCTAATCACAGACCCGATTGACATAAATAACCCAAAGGTCCCTACGGAACCCATGATATATTGACCCAAGGTTCTCATCACTCCATTTGGTCCTGCTCCGTTCTGTAAAATGGAGAATCCGCCGAACAAAACTCCGACACAGACTCCGACGGTGGACCCCATCATTAAACCCATTTTGAACTTGTCAAAGTTGGAGGGCTGCTGTTGTGCGTATTGGTACTGTTGAACTGGAGGCATCTCTGCTGTGGTGTAGATGTTGTGGGGGTGTCGTGGAGAAGTTGGAGTTGACGTTGTGGTTTTGAAAAGTCTTTTATTGGGCGTGCACGACTGATAGATTTAGAGACATTAGAGACATTCTAGAGAGACATTGGAGACATTGTGATATTGTGATATTGTGACATTTTAGAACTACAAGTTCTGATGTGGGGATATAGTTTGTATTCCGAGATACTCTAAATCAGTCCAGGAGCCGGACTTGTCATTGAATGTCTTGTATTTCGTAATGTCTTAAATATCGTAAATATTATAATGTGTGAAATCTCATGAGTTTTGACATTGTGACTAACTGTTGCGGTACGGATGTTTCTTGCACTCAATCGTTGGCGAAAGTTATCCAGAGAAGTGAGTAATTATCAAGATGATTTGTATATTGAAACGTTTGGAGCTTTAATAGTCCAAGAATCAGCTCCAAGAGATTCCAGACCTTTTAATAATGAGATCTATAGGCCAGTCGTCGAATCTGTGAACCTCTCAGGCCCCTGTGAATCTCTCTGGACTCTCTGAAATTCTCAGAAATTCTCAGAATTTTCCAAAACTTTTTCTCTCTGTGTCTCTAGATATCATATATGTCTCATTGTTACTGCTAATTTCTACCCATATAACTCTATCTCCCTCTCTATCTCTTTTTAACATCCTCTCTATATTAATCTTTTGCACCTACGACATTACGCGACATTCAACTTTCGCATTATCCATTCCACACGACCTCTTATAATTGAAAAATCAACGAACACTACTGGTGGAACTAGAAACAGTAAGAATGGGATCAAGTACATCAAAACCAGAAACAAAGGTGTTTACGCCGGCCACACCAGTGGACTTTAGCGCGTCGTTTTTGTCCCAGTTGGAGAATTCGTCCGAGGTATGTGTAGAAGAGTCACTAGGGAGCTTAGCGACTTAGTGACATGATGCAGAAAGGCATCTAGTGAGGATCTAGTGAACGCCTAGTGAACATAGTGAACATCTAGTGAGAACTCCAGAGATTATGGAAGATTCTGAGGAGATTCAGTGACGCTCTTCAAGACTTAGAGACATAAGGAAACTTAAATCGAGCAACAAGGGGACTACAGTAACTGAGATTTTACTCAGTTTGGTGGACATATCAGTAACAGGCTTAAGAATCCAATTCATGTATTATTACCCGGGGCCTCCTCCATCACACCGAACTTCTCCGGAGATAACTATTACCGGAGGTGATCGATATTTGTCTCTAGGGGCCAATTGGGTGATAATGATGGTTGGCAGTGAGACGAAGAGTTATTGATGACACTAGTGAGAGTTATTGATGACACTAATGAGAGTTATTGATGACTCTTGTGAGAGTTATTGATGACACTAGTGAGATATTGGTAACTTTAGTGAGAGTTAGAAGAGAATCTAGTCAGAGTTACTGGTAATTCTAGCACCACAGATGGAGGTTGCTCCTGTTCTACCTAAATTTCTCACTACTTGATCACTAATTCTACCGAGATCTTGCCAAATCTTTCTTCTCCTGAATTGTTTCTGTTTACTGTCGCTTTCCAGATTGTTCCAAGTTTTAGTGAAGATTAATGAAGATTAATGAAGATTTAGGGAGCCTTGGTGTTTTGATATGGACTAAGCACCGAACTCTTATCCATATCGTATCCATAACCTGTTTCGTTATGTCCTCCCCAAGTCTTTCTTGTGGCTCTTACTTAGTCCCGATTTATCACGTGCCCCTTATCACGTGCCCCTTATCATTCCCATCATGTGCCCTACTAACATCTAGTCTGACTACTCTCGTGCCCAATACACCGAGAAATACATCCAAGAACGTGTGGCTGCAGAATTGACCAAATTGGAACAAGAGACCATCAAGAAGTTCCAAACTACCACGCAAAATTCCGAATCTAAAGACACTTCCACCACATCGGTGGCCAGTTCCAACGAAAAGATCGAAAAATTGACCAAATTGTTGAAAGAAAACATCAAATTGGCCAAGGTCGAAGTCGGTGATGACGTAAAGACCGCCAGACAGAGTGTAATTTCGTGTTTGAAGGAGAATCCTGGAAAGAGTTTGAACTGTTGGAACGAGGTGGAGGAGTTTAGGAGGTTGGCAAAGGAGTTATAAGCGGTCTATGAGCGTTTTAGGTCTACGAGCGATAGCGAGTAGACTTATACTCGTCATTTGGGCTCGTCAGGGAGACTTTTATAACAAACCTGCGGTGAATCTGACCTTTTAGTATTAAAAGGGTCGAACAATGACTACATTTATTCAATCTCGTTTAGGATCGAAGATGATAGAGTTCAATATGCCTTAAGATTGCTTCACTAACACTCTCGCTTCCCTCGAGTATTAGATTTATTGATTCTTGTTCCAACCACTATGCCACGGAATTGGCACGGGATTACAATATTCATAACCATATCGCTTATATAAGCATTATATAAGCAATATATAAATTTGCTGAAAATTGCAGCCATGGCGCCCAAGTAGGTTGATACTAAGAGAAGTTTAAGTGTAGGCCAGGCCTCTTCGAGGAGTAGTGATGTGTCTTTTAGTAGTGACGTCGCTGTCTTAATAGTGACCATGCCGTGCCTGGTTAGTTTTGGTACTAAATGGTCGGAGCACGACTTTCGTGGCCCTTCTATAAGTACAATCTAAATGTACAATCTACAAGACCCACAAAACGGCCCTAAACTCCACTTAGACTCTCTTAAGTGGAGTTTCGTAACGGGATATAAATAACCTTGCTTAGCTGGCGATTTTTATTTATCAATTTTTAGTTAGTATGCGTAATTGTCTGTACCTGTGATTCCGGAGTTAGCGAGATAGCCAGATAAATCGTGTTTAAAGAGTTTCTGGGGTTCTATTGGAGATCACTACTTATGAGCCTGAGTCATAAATCCTCTCTACGGACACTATTCAGTCCCATTATGGCTTAAACTAGTAACAGTTTCACTCCCATTACGGCTTTATCTTTTGCAAGGGAGTGGGCTAATCACTTTCCAGCGACTCGCTAATCACTTTTCGAGACGTTGTCACTATGGCATCTAAAGACCAACTCCCTTGTACACCAATATTAACGCACTGTCACTTTCACCACCTCCTGCCAACATCTCAACTCTCTCTCTATTAACTACACTGACCTTGTCATCATTAAACTTCCACCATCTAACTCCTTGTATGTCGCTCTGGTCCTTTACGTACGCCTGGTAGTGTCCGGAATCTGCCGAAGCACCAGCGTGCGTAATAATGGCAGATAACTCGTAAACCGATGATGGGTTTTCGGTACTGGCCTCTAAATCGTACCCCTGCGGCAAGATATTCACCAACTCGTCTTGGAACTTTGATTTAATGGACTCTACCTTCAATTCATCCTCCTCCTGTTGTTCCAACGGAGTCAACTTATCGTCCTTCTTCTGTTTCTTGAAGTCTCTGATCAAGTCCAAGTTGTCCTTCTCAAGAGTATGCAACTTGTCTCTGACCTCCACCTTGTCCTGCTTGATCGATTCGTCCAACATATCCGCCAAATCTAATTCAAATGGAAATTGCACCCTACGCAAGATCTTGGACTTCTTACGGGTGTCAGTTCTCCAGAAAAACCTGACAAACTGAATCGTCAAGTATTTGGGAAGACGCGTGATGGTTCTGGTGATTTCATACTCGGCGTTGGTACCAAGAGTAGGCGAGTTCTTTTCGATGGTCTCCTTGAGCCCAGCCATGATTCCGTCTCTGAGGAAGTTGGTTTTGATGTCAATGTGACAGTTGAGCTTGAGTGCGTCTTCATACTTGACTTCTACAGGCTCTTCAACTGCGAGACATTTCTGTTGGCTCTTTAACGACAACTTGAAGTAATCGTCGACGCGTAAATGTTCGGCCAAGACCGTCATCAATTGTGAGTATGCCTCCTCGGCATCTTGTTGCTTGAAGTAGCCACCGTCGCCTTTTTCGGCAAACTGGGGAAACACGTTTCTAAAGAGCGTAAGAAAGAGTGTAGGAGTCACTTTCTCCTGCTTCTTGGCCATCTGGTCAAACATAGATTTAAGCGAAACGATTACAGGCTTGGAAGGAGACGAGCTGGTACTCTGAAACTTAGCAAGCTTTTCACGAATATCTGGGTTCAGGAACAATATCTGAAGTGATGAGTTCAAGTAACAGGTGTTTCCCAAATTGACAAGTCCAGAAGGATCGGAACTCACCTTGAAAAGCTGGTTTTGGTTCAAATCTTCTAAGAAAACAGTTTTTTCAACAGGCTTTGTTGGAAGATTCTTGTCGGGAGTACCGAGAACCATGATTGGTTGTGTGGGGTTGAGCTTGAGGCTTGACACGACTATATCGTCAGTGAGTTTGCCTCCTTTGACGAGGATTTTCTGACGCAATGGAGGGATGTTGGTGACATCTTGAATCTTTTGTTTGAATTCAGCCCCTGTCGAATCGGCTGTAAGGTCGATCGTGTAAAGTTTGCCAGCGTTTTTAATAGAAACTGAGGTTAGTACGGTGAATGAAGTATTAATGTCATGGCTGAAATGACAAGACAGTGACCCAACGATGTGGTTGACATACTGAGAGCACTCTCTGAAAAGTATTCAACTGAAGAGTTTCCTAGAACATTTACATGGATCTATAGTAAGATGATCTTGGGTGTCCTTGAATGCTTCCTGAGAACGAGTTTATCCTCTTTCGAGCTCATATTATTCTCCTCGTGCAATCTGATTCAGAACATTCTTGAAGATCACTCGAGAAGAACTAGAGAAGAATGCTGGGAGCTATATCAAATAGGCCAAATATTAGAGTAAGAACATTAAAATTCGAATTGTCGACACCTCGATGTGTCTTTTTCCAAATTCACTATCAGACACAATTTACAATCTGCTAAGTGGCTATCTCAGATCACCACGAGAATTAATTGAGAGTTGCGACAAGTGGCGACTAAAAATCAGCGCTAGACTGATTCTCTACCACTAGCGTTAATCCAATAAATATCATCGCTAATTCTCCACCAGTTATCAGTTCCTTTTGACTGTTGCCACGCGTCCACCGATCAACGAGCCGCTGGATACACGAGTAAATGGCTTCTAATTGAACTACGTGGTGACAATTGAAGGCCCTCTAGCTTAATATGTCCCCTAAATTTGTCCTCCTCTTTAATTCTCTCTGAATCTCTAGAAATTTATCTAAATCCTCGATAGATAGTTTTACATCACACTTAGACTAACTCCAGATTCGTTTCTCTCTATTAAATCTCTCTTTCTCTGCCTGTTGACTTTTCCTCCTCATTTATCAGTCTCTCGGTCACTGGCTCCTCGCTAAAACTTATTACATACCTTGAAACTCTGACATCGTTGTGGTTCACAGTGGCAAATAAGATTTGGATGGAAATTTGTATATCTATATAGTCGTGCGCATGACGAAATACACCACAAGTCTTGAAAGACTAGAATAACTAGAACTGGGTATATATCTAGATCTTTACTATTTGGAACTGATCTATAGAGGCCACCAGTATAGAGAGTTGCCACCAGTGTTAAATCTATCTCTTGGATTATCAAAAAAAATCTCCTGGGGGTGAGTCGAACACCCGATCTCAAGATTACTCTTGTAAACAATTACAGTCTCGCGCCTTAGCCAGCTTGGCCACCAAGAGGATTTCTGAGGGCTGTGAAGTTTTTCTGGTGTAGTCAAATAATTTGAATTTGAGAACTAGTTTGAGCAAATAATAGCAGAGGATATAGGAAACACATCTTCCTACAAGACATTAATGTTGTGTTCTCTAACTATGCTTTGTAACCTCAAACTGCTCTTTTCTACCACTTCTACTTTCTACTGGTGATATTAACGTACTACATAAAATTTTCACTAGTATAGAATAGACAAGATTTAGCCTAGGTTTAGCCTAGGGGCCACCACAAGGCCCACATAATTATAATAGAGTTGCATTGTATATATAAACTTTTAAGTGGTGTCCCAAGCTCTTGTTTGTGTAAGTTTCTAATGGTTTTTGAATATATGGTGTCCATTTTACGTGAAATTTGCTAAATATTTGCAAAATGAATGAAAAATGGGTGCAAAATTTAATTTAAAAAAGATATTTACTCACCAAATAGATACAAACACCCATTGAATAGGGATATAGGTACTAGGATGAAGAGTCTAGACGGCATAATACCCTACACTGAACCATGATGTATGGAATATCTTTTACAGACCATAATATGTACTATCTTCTACTTTAGTTAATACAGTTCTTTTAGTTTGAAGTAGTTTCATATTCCTATACAATTCGGCTTCATCATTCTGAGGTTGGAGAATTCATGATATAACCACGGAATTCGTTATGAAGGAGGATATAATTGATTATGGAATAGAGAGTCCCACAAAAGAAGGGCTGAAAGTATCCGTGATGTATAGAGATATCCAGAAGCACTCAAAAGATCTCTGATGCTTACAGATATCCAGAATATTGTGACAATACTCATTATATCATCACAATTTAGTTTACTAATCATCTAACATTCCATACTGTCTCAACAAAATACAGTCTCCACCTCTTTCTGGGTCTAAACCGTACGTATAAAACACACCCTCCGACGTTACGACATTTATATGCAACAAATTGGTCGACTCTCTCAACGATTCCACGCTATGAGAGGAAGACTGTGACGACATCGAGTCCTTACTCACCGTCGCGCGCAACAGATCAAACTCAGGGTTGTCACTCATCACCGCTATGGACTTGACGTCTTTTCCTATAGAGTTGATTTTCAATGATGCAAAATGTCTCGTTGGCTCAAGAATCGACGAGAATCGTGATGGAAGAAAGTCTCCCATTTTCTGTGCTGCTTTACGACCCAATGTCTGAGAAGATCTTCTGATAAGTCTGGCTACAGAGAGTCGCGTTTGGTCGATAATCGGTTCGGTTTTAGTAGTTGGCGAAGATGACATGGTGGAGAAGCTAGGAATCTCCTCATTGGAGATTATAGAGATACCAGAGTTGACGCTGGCATATGAGCCCAGAGAGAGTTTGCGTTGTTTCGAGATCATTTCGAGCACTTCATCTTCTTCATCTTCGTCATCTTCGTCATCTACAGCATCTGAATCATCGCCATCGTCTCTGATTTCTTCGTCTTCTCTTCCGACCTGGTCGTCGCTAGCTGCGAGTTTTGGTGTCAGAGAATCGTCTTCATTTTGAGGTTTCCCTTCAGTAAGTTTGCCATGCTCACGCGCTTCATTATCATCGCCCTCACCAGCATTCTCAACGTGTTCTCGACGGATTGCTTGTTCTTCACCCTCCTCTTCAATAATCAGATTGACTTTTCGTTTGCCTAACCTCTTCAACCTATGTTTATTCTCCAATGCTTCGTCTTCTCCCAACCTAAATATATGCACTGTTTCACTTGATGAAGTTGCCAACACATATCGATTACCGGAGCTAAACGCTAAGGAGTAGATCTTGGTGGGGTAAGTTCCTCTTCTGAACTGGTACAACTTGACCCCCGAATCTACGGCAAATACTCTTACAATTGTTCCCTTATCACTAGCAGTCGCGAGCAAACTTCCATCGTTAGAAAGTGTTATTGCTGCGAGCGATGACTTATGGGCCTCGATCACCAGCATGGGCTGGAGCGTCGTCAAGTTGAAGATAATGACATCACCCACTCGGTTCGGACTATTGCTGACGGACTGGATATTGTTTTGAGCGGAGTTGGATCCGCCATTGGTGTTGATTCCCGTTACGAGCAACGAGTCGTGTGTGATAGTTTTAGGTGGAGAAGGATATGCCAAAAGACTCGTGTCGGAGATGGTACAGAGTCCGTTCACATTGGGGCTGGTCTCAATTGTATGGAGAAGCTTCATGGTTGTGATATCGTAAATGTAAATCTGCTCCTCCAACAAAACTATGAGGTTTTGCTTAGTGAGTTTCACCTGAAGGATCGTAGACGGAAAGATCAAGTCACAGATGGTGGACTGACGGGATGTGTTGATGATTTTGAGTTTTCGGGGCGACTGGCCGGGCTCGTCTCCAAGGGACACGAGTGCAATGAGACTTGTAGTGTAGAGAAGGGAGATAATCCCCACAGATGGTGTATGATGAAAGAAACAGGGACCAAATGGATGGAGGGAGAATATCTTGTATCCGTTTGGTAGCCCTATGGCAAGAAGTGTTAGATTTTGGTTGAATGTGATGTAATTGACGTTGACGGAGCTTCCACCGCTCGTTACACTGGCAGCGCTGGCGGCGCTAGTGGTATAATGGACCGTGTTGGCGCCAGCGCCACTGGCTCCCGAGGTTCCGCTCATGCTCTTCTGTAACTGTTGCGACAATGTGTTGTGGAGACTGTTACCTACTGGTGTCTTAAGCATCGTTGGGGTTGGCTATGTTATTGATTTCCCGTCAGATCTCAAGTGAATATATCGGTAGGTGCACGTCAATATATATTTAAGTGCTGCCCCGCTGCAAAAGTGGCAGCAGCTTAGCAGACCTCTTTAGAGGGATAGTAGTAAGTTATGAGAGTTATGGGGTTATTGGGTGCGAGAGATTGACATTTGGGCGTGTGGGTAACATAGAGAAACTTTGGTAATATAAAAGTTAGACTCGAGTTGTGGTGATATTTGGCGTTGGCTGCCAAAAACTGGAGACCATAGCGAGGGAGAATACAGAGAACAAGGGATCGTATAATGAGATTTATAATAAGTCGAATAGGAGTAGAACCTGGCGAGATATCGAAGGGCTGTGAGTTGTCTGGTGTGAGACTGGATGAGACTAGCAGAGGCAGGAAGAGACAGGGGAATCTAATGTGGGATAGTCTACATGTATATTTAGCTGAGTAGCATACCTAGATGGGATAGGTATGTGAACTTAGGATCAGGTGGATATTTAATCCAGGGGATTTAGGGAATAATGGGAATTTCAGAGATATGGAGGCTTATAGATATTTTGGATGGGGGAATTAAAAGAAATGGTGCTGGGATCTTGACACGATGGAAAGTTTCAAGAGTATGTGATTTTAAGACTTAGACTTAAAGACTTCTATCAATTTCGTAAAACGTATATCAAATAGGTGTCGTGAAGTGTCTCGTTTTCATTACGAGTCGCAAAAGAGTGTCATTTATTATACTTGTTCCATCAATTGTGTCTTAAATGGCATATTGGTACCTCTCTAATTGGTAAGACATACAATTGACTCAGTTGCTTGACTTAAATTTAAACGAGAATAAATAATACTGTGGTGTATAAATTTCTTGGTATCACATCAAGACTATGCAAAGTTGCTTGTGGGTGATCTCTGTCAGATCTATGAATGAACGATCAGAAAATAATGAAGACCTTGTGCTGATAACACAACTCAATGTTCGATCCTGTTTCTTTCCAATATCCTGAACTACTGAGACTATTGAACTAGTAAGAAATGATGATTATTAGTTAAAATGATTATTCTTAGTGAGAAATATGAATCACTACTGAATTATGTTTATTCAATTTATTTTTGTTTATAAAGAGCTTCTGGGTATAAAGAGCCAGATCCTGTGGTTTTTCTTCAGTTATAAGTCTTTTCTACTCAACGTTCTTCACTAACCAGTTGACGAATCTATCATCCATCTCCTTGGTCACTTTATGACCGACACCTTCCTCAACGAAAACTTCTGAAGCTCCGTTGGAACTTAAGTATTGATCGATCCACAATTTAGACAATTTCGAAGGAACCAATTTGTCGTCGCTACCAAAAGCTGCAAAAATCTTGACATGTCTCATTGGAAAGTTCTCATAAATATCCAAGTCCTGGGCCAGCAAGAATTTGTGGAGGGTCTCTGGATATGATTCCTTCTGTTCCAAAGTCAAACCAAGCTCCTTATACGTATGGTAGAAGTACTTTTTGTCATAACTAGGATCATCCAAAGGTGTCTGGCGCAATCTGTTAATCAAGAGCGAGGTGAGATCGTGGCACCCGACTACAGGATTGAGGATATCTACCAAAGAAGGATATTTAGCAGCAAATCTAATCACAGCATGGCCACCGAGCGAGTAACCAGAAATAATGTTGAGGAACTTGATCTTTGGGTCCACTGTTCTTTCTGGTAAATGGGCCTCTAAGTTGAGATACATTGGTAAAAAGTCCATCACCAACTTGATATCAGCCACGATCCCTTCGATGGAACTGATGAGATCTGCAGCGTGAGTGTTGTTACCACGCTTCCAATCTTCGTTACGAAGGGCATCCACGGTCCGTTCTCCGTGGTTACGATTGTCAAAAGTCACACAGATCAACGGAACGGTAACGTCCTTCTTAGAGTAATATTGACCAAGTGTGGAGTAGGCAAGATCTTCAGTGAATTTGTAATCACATCCACGAGGATGGATAAGATAGTGGACATGAATTGGAACGATGGGGGAGCCAGATGTGGAGAGGTACGATGGAAGGACGGAAGAGTTGTAGACGTGTGTGTTGATTCCACCAATAGTGAATGTAGATTTAGTGAAAGACATGGTGAGAAGTTGTGATAAATAAAACAACTACGGACCAGTGGATTGAACTAATAAGAGTTAATTAAACTAATAAGAGTGAATGAGTGAAATGTCGGACTGTTGAAGAGCAGTAAGAATTTAGCTTTAACTTTGTCTAGAGATAAAATCTGAGGGAAAAGAGATGTCTTGTCTTGTCCTGGTTAAGATCTTTAATAATTGACAATTGAGAGGTAGCAGCAATGGGATGTAGCAGTTATTTCATTTGAAGTTTAAGGAGAGTGCTAACCATCCCACGCACAGAGTTTTCAAATATGGGGGAATACATTTATATACAGGATATATTAGACAGGTACCAGATGGTATACAGAGGAAGTATATCTAACTTTGAGAAGACTTTGATTGCTAGAAAGTATAAAGGAACTCTCACTTTAAGCAATTGAGTGAAAATTAGATAGAAATTGGGAATTTTGCCATTTTCTAAAAAACTGGTAGCGCTGAAATAACACGGTTTGATATACGGGGTGGATGACACGGTAAGCTCAACAGTTTTTTGGCAAGAGTCGGTACAGCTAAGGATCTACGGCAAGACTAGGGGGAAAAGCATCGGTAATATTAGGAAAGAGCCGGGGAGACTAGGATAAACAAATGTACTCAGTACTATAACGGAAGATCTCAGATTTGAGTTTATATGGCTCAATTGATGCAGACCGGAAAGATTTGTCCAAAAATCCTATATTAAATTAAACCTATCAACTGAATCGGCCCACTTGAGGATTTGCTCCCCAGTGGCCCCCGCTGACCCCGGTGTATCTTACAGTAGTCATTCCGGCCCGCGTTTAGATTCTAGTATTGCGGTACGGATCAAAATTATAAATGACATGGTGTAAAAGATGGAGTGATAAAGATGGAGAGACAAATATGACCAGTTTGAGAGAGAAGCACCCCAGTTACGATGTCGCCATTCGGCCCAAGATCCGGAAATGCTAAATTGCGACTTCGGATAACGTCGGCTACTCTACAGGAAGATGAAGGCTAGCTGGCGAGAGCGTACGAGAGGAGTTTATGAGGCACCTTACGAATCACCTCCTATATGGGGAGCATACGATACTGCTAGTGATTCATAGGGCGTCTCATAATATTACAAATGACCCACTTCGTAATGCTGGAGTTTGAAGTTGCGGTGTTGATCAAATTCAAATGTAGGCAAGGGAAGCTATGGGGCACTGAATCGGATAGCATTCTTCCTACGTAAAATGATATCTAAGGCTACCAGAGTTACCAATTGTGCCACTAGGAGTACTCTAAGGAGGAGTAGTCTCAGGAATTAGAGACCAACTCGACTCTAAGTGTGTCTAGAAGCCCTACCCGGGGGAATCACATTCTGTGATTTTTGCACCAATTAAGTCGCGTAACTCCTTTAGTATTGCGGTATGGATCAAGCAGTTTTTTCATTCCTTTCATAATGAAGAGCCCGACAATGGTGCTCTAGGATTGGCCCCACCAGTCTCACGACTTAGTCACCACTTATTCACCCACTCACTACCCTCACCCATCTTACTCCGCTCTGGCGTTAACTGTCTTCTCTCTCCGGAGAATACCTCACCTCACCATCAATGACTAGTCCTCGTTTTCGCCCCACTTTTCTCCACGCACGACCTCCCACGACCCAACATCCAGCGAAGAAATTAATTCATCAATACTTCTTCCTCCACTAACAACAACACCACCAATAACACTACAAACACAATGGCTCCAGCTGCTTACTCCGACATTCAAAAGTCTTCTAACGACTTGTTAAACAAAGATTTCTTCCACTTATCCACTGCCTCCGTGGATGTGAAATCGGTTGCTCCAAACGGTGTTGCTTTCACCGTCAAAGGTAAGACCACCAAGGACCAATCAATCGCTGCTTCTGTTGATGCCAAGTACGCCGACAAGGCTACCGGTCTCACTTTGACCCAAGGATGGAACAATGCTAACGCTCTCAACACCAAGATCGAACTTAGTGAGCTTCTCACTCCCGGTCTTAAGGGAGAACTCGACACCTCTGTCGTTCCAAACGGTCAAAGAAACGCTAAGTTGAACTTCTTCTACCAACAATCTGCCGTCAACGCCAGATTATTCTTTGACTTGCTCAAGGGTCCAATTGCTACTGCTGATTTAGCCGTTGCCCACGATGGCTTCACCGCCGGTGCCGAATTAGGATACGACATTTCCTCCGCCAAGGTTAACAAGTACTCCGTCGGTGTTGGTTACACCAACTTGAACTACGCATTGGCCGCCACTGCTACTTCTAACTTGTCTGTCTTCACTGCTGCTTACTACCACAAGGTCTCTCCTTTGGTTGAAGTCGGTGCTAAGACCACCTGGGACTCCGTCAAGAGCTCCAACGTCAATGTTGAATTCGCCACCAAGTACGCTTTGGACAAGTCTGCTTTTGTCAAGGCCAAGATCGCCGACTCTGGTTTGACTGCCGTTGCCTACTCTCAAGAATTGAGACCTGGTGTTAGATTAGGTTTAGGTGCCAGCTTCGATGCCTTGAAATTGGCCGAACCTGTCCACAAGTTGGGTGTTTCCTTGTCTTTCAGCGCTTAAGCGTTGAAGCAGGATCTAGCGATTAGTGAAAAGAATCCAGGGGCCACACTCTAGAGGAGCCTTAAATTTCAGACATTAATTTGTTTATTGTCTGATCTGAATTTGTCTGATCTTGATTATTGTCTGATCTTGATTTTGATGGGTTTCAGTTCGGTCACTTACACGCTGCTTTGAATTTTGTCCCGACTCGGACCAGCGGACCTACACGTATATTCGATGTTAGTTATGCTCAATAAAATTAGTATTATTATTGGTGTGGTAGGTTTAAACTGTGGTAGATAATCAAGTGCCTGATTATGTAATAAGAGAGCAATGATTCAATTATGATTATGTAATCAGTGAATTTGGATAATCTTTCTGGTAGTAGACTCGAGAACAACAATATTTATTTGTACTATTGTAGAGTTTGCTTACAATTCCAATGTACTGACAATCAGATATTCACTCTGGTGAACCTCTCTAGTGAACAAATGGTGGTAGTAAGTAGTTGTAGCCCATTTCGGACTTTACGTGCTAGAAACTGGCCAAAGTACACGACTTTTGAAATGTGCTAATAGGTTTGTATAGGACCACGTACTTTAAAAGGCACGTGGAAAGGACAAGGAAATGAGGCATAGGTATAACTCTGCTATATACACAGAACACCCCGAAGAAAGAAAACAAGAATTGATATTCTCATGAAGTTTGGTACCCAGGTTGGCCACTCTCTCTTAGTATTACAGTAATTTTATTGCAACTCATTCTCCATATGGTGTCTGGAAATTTGTAGTGTTATGTCAACCTTTCAGACGAATCTGGCTAAGACGAAATCTTGTTACGAACCCCTACTATTAGGAGTCTCATTCAGACAGTTTTAGGAATTGAGATTCGAAGTTACTACCGTAAATTTCCAACGGAAATTTTCCCAGACATTGCTGCATAATTTCCGGACCCTACATTTCTCTAACTATTCTCCAATTCACCATTCCTCTCATCCATGGAGATAAGGAAACCCCTAACACGTAACTGCCTCATATCCGACGGATAAGAGATTGCACTTATCTCCACGAGGGGACCAGCCTTTCGTATCGGTCGCGCGGTGGTAGTGAGGTATCGCGAGGGCTCGTATATATTCACGAGGATCTGTCGCTTTTACGCTACCAGAAGAGTATGGCTATGTTGTATACTACAATCTGGTCGTTTTACACGCACCACCTGCTCCCGAGTCCCCAGTACAAGAGTGGTACATTAGGGACAAATGTGAGACAGGTAGTGAGAAAAGCTAGAATTAGTGAGAGAATTAGCGAGAGAGTTAGCGTGGATCGTCAGATCCTTGCTAGATAGTGAAAGGCTCGAGTATGAAGGCTCGGAATTAGCACCATTTTAAGAGAATTAGTGAGAGTTAGTGAGAATTCGTGAGGATACTCAGATATTCACTAATAGTGACGAGCTTGAGTTTCAGGAATACTCGGAAGAGCCTCCTTTCTAAGGAATCAGACTATAATTAGTGAGCGTATGATATCCTCACTAGTTTCTACCAGTAGCAGGCTATTAGGAGAATTAGTTAGTAATAAACACGACATTTGATTTTAAGCTGTAGAGAGGAGTAATATTACGCCAGATAAGTATGAAAAGTACGCATCATTCAGTGAGATACTTGATAAATGATGAAGCTCTCACTAAAATGGTATAGTTCCTACAAGAAAACAGACTTTTCCACCAATACCCTTAGTATTCCTACGAATTCCTTATACTCTCAGTAATACCCTCAATATTCTCACTAATATTCCCAATGTTCTCACTAATATTCCCATTGTTCTCACTAATATTCCCAATGTTATCACTAATATTTTTAGAGCCCTCACTAGCATCCTAATATTCTCACTAATATCCTTATTTCTCCCACTAAAATCTAATTTTCCCCTAACACCCTAAATATTCACCACCTCAAAATAACTCTCCATTCTATATCTCATCTCAAACTTTACCACTATGACTTCAATCACCCCCCCGCTAACATCAGGGTCTATAGTGACCCAGGTCACCAAACCATTCTTCACCTCGCTAGAACTCTCCCACCTCCACTCGCTAACAATCCCCGAGTCCAAGAAACTCGCCTACAACAAGCGCAAGCACCAGATCTTCCACTACCTCTTCCAGATCGTAAGGACAATGAAGTTTCCACTAAAAGTGTTGAATACGGCGATGAATTACTACCAGCGGTATTATTTGTTTAATGTGTTTAGTGAGGAGGATGATCCAGCCAGTGGTAGCGACGGAGGAGCAGCTGCTGGCACAGGCTCTTTAAGTAGCACTGCCAGTGGGTCCTCCACTACAGGTAGCGCCAACGGATGTAATGACCCAATTACCGTCGCCCTTACTGCCCTTTTCCTAGCGACAAAAAACGAAGATTGTATCAAGAAACTTAGGGACATCCAGACGGTGGCGCTAAAGATCCGTGACGAGGACGAAGCTAGCGAGAAAAAGCGAGATCCCGCCAGTATCAACGGTCTTCTCGATACCCAGCGACGTGCCATCATGAATGTGGAATTTAAGCTTCTCCAGACGATAAAGTTCGACTTCATTAATGGAAACTCGCTAGCGATCGAGTCGCTAGACAAATTAGTGATCCAGTTCGCTAAAAAGTTGGGGATTAGTTATAAAATCTCGATGTTTGCGTGGTTGGTCTCGTTTGATTTGATTTCAACGCCGTTACTGTTGATGTTGCCCCAGCATTGCATAGCGTTGGCGATTATCATCATAACGTTGAATTTAAAACCCAGCGAGGTGAAAAGTAGTTATGGTGAAGGAGAGGATAATAATAGTGAGAAGTTTAGTGAGAGATCTGAGAAATCTAGCGAGAAGTCTAGCGAGGGATCTAACACTACTGACAATTCTAGCGAGAAAACTTTGAATTCTTCGATTTCTGGTCTCACTGCGATTCTCGAGTCCATCGATTGTACCGAGTTCCGGTGTCCAGAGCCTCTAGTAAACGAGGCCATCATTTACATCCTCGACTACTACATCCACCAAATGTCGTACTCCATACTTAACGAGTATATTCCGCCTGTGGACTCGGCGACAGGAAAAGAACAGATTTTCAAGTTTATGGATCTTAAATCGCGTTTCAATGACTTGAAGAACTTGAACCAGTACAAGGCGAGGTACTCGTTGAAGCAGGATCAGTATTTGAGGGTGTGGGATTATTCTGTGGCGGCGAAGGGGAGTGCCAGGTTTATTTTGGGGAATAAGAGACGGAGATTTGTGAAGGAATTGGAGGTGGTGAGGCCAAATTTAGTTTAGTAGGATTCCGAGCGTAGCGAGGATATCCTAAGCTAGCTGGAATGTGAGGAGCAAAGAGAGGTCGATTGAAGTGATTTAGCGAAGATTGAAGTGATTTAGCGATGATATTCCAATGTTCTAATGAAATATAGTGGGAATAGATGATATTCCAGGGAGGAGAATGAGTATCAGTATAACTACATGATATTTAGCGACACCATCAACAATACTAATGAGGAAGGTTGAAGTTTAGCGATGTTTGTTGAATTGTTAGTAATGAAATGTCATAATATTTAGCGTCGACATCCCAAATATTACCGAGAGTTTGGGAACGCTACAGCTATTGAATTCTAGAATTAGAGGGATATCATTCGCCAATTAATCTAATGTATCTCCGCCCACCAAACCATTTACCCCAATGTTCTGTCTCTAGCAGGTCACGCCAGCTAGCTAATTCTTCGTGACTTCTAGGGAGAGTTAGGCAGTTCTTAGACAAATATCTCTAGACTCTCTGTAGACCAATTTCCCGGCCCTTGGCCGTCTACATCCTCAGTCACAGTAACTATGTACATTAATAAATATATTTCTAGCGACACGAGTAGCAGTACATAGAGAGAAACTAGGGATCCCAGCGGGAGTAGTTAGTTAACTGGATTAGCGAGGGCCGCCACACACTCAACATAGACCCTCTAGTCTTTTGGACCACTTTTTAATAGGAAATCTCAAGGAGCTGGGTATGAAACTGTATGGAAATTGCATGGAAATTCATGGAAATTGCATCCAAAACCAATGGAAATTGAATGGAAACTCAATAAAAATTCTATGGGATTCCCTTAAAATAGAATCCCCATACTATGACTCTATTAGGTGCAACAAGTAAAACAAGCTTGTTAGAGCTTAATCATTTCTGAACTTCTCAGGCAAATGCTCATTAGCTCAGGCCAACACTAATTAACTCAGACTGAATATCACGGGAATATCACTCTTGTCTTGTTAAAGAATGCTAGGTTGATTGATTATACAGAACTCAAATGTGAGTTCATGACCAGGAAATCATCTCGTCAGTAATTGCCCAAGATGTTTCTGGTGATGGGTTGTGACAGTAATAAGTAATGACATTAATAAGTGATGAATTTTCTCTGGGGAATTAATATCGCCCAATATTAAACTCCCAGCTGGCTGAACTCAGCGAACTGAGCCTAGCGAATTGTCACAGAAACGTAAAAGCACCTTCGCTTCGCTCAGTTCTAACAAGCACCTTCGCTTAGCTCAGTTCTAACAAGCACCTTCGCTTAGCTCAGTTCTAACAAGCACCTTCGCTTAGCTCAGTTCTAACAAGCACCTTCGCTTAGCTCAGTTCTAACAAACACCTTCGCTTCGCTCAGGTACTTGAATTAAGCTTATAACTAACCATCGTCCCCACCCTATGCATCTCCGTACTAAACTTCGCAAACCCAACCTTCTCCACTTCCCCGTCCATCAACTTTTTATCCCCATCCATGTCACACCACTCCACAGGAATATGACTGGCCTCGTTGGCAGGATCTGTATACACTAACACGTTAAAAGTATAATCGTCCTCGCTAAGGATAGGCAAGTACAGTACCAGCGACGTGATTTGTCTGATAATAGCCTGGATCTCTCGCTGGGTGGCGAGTTTTGATTTGGGTGTTGAATTGGAGGCTGACACAGTAGATCCAGCTACTTGTCCATTGTTGATATTAGAGTTAGTGGCGGTAGTGGCGGTAGTGGTCCCATCACTGGCTCCATTGATGATTCCATTCACTGACTTCGCTTCGCTAGTCAGTAAGCTCAGCTCGGCCTCTATATCAAACTCCCATCTCTCCACCACTTCCCCACTAGCCCTGCCTACAATCACCAAAACCAACTTCAAAATCCTCCCCCCGTAGATCCACTTCTTAATCTGAGCCATGACTCGGTCCACGTACCCCTTTACGTCGTCGTCAACGTTCACCAACATCGGTAAGTCCCACTTCCTCACTGTCTGGAAATCTTCAGCAGGATAAATTCCCCGCTGGAAAAGTATGCTGTGGATGGCGAACTCGAAGTAGTCGGCGACTATCTTGCTGGATCCTTTAAGTTCGAGTTTCGTGGGGTTCATCTGATATAAATTCAATACTGAGCGTAGCGAAGTGTTGGTATTTAGTGATTAATTAGTGGTTTGGTTTTAATATTGAGATTAGGAGGATTAGTGAGAATTAGTGAGAAATGAGAGGGACACGAAAAAATTAGTGAGAAATGAGAAGAGATATCATAAAATTAGTGATATATATGGAAGAGAGATAGGGAGAAAAGAAAATCTACCGACACGTCTCACCAAATACTAACATATGTGATATATAATAAGGGTATTGATGCAATTTGTGATAATTTATGATATCATTCCCCAATTTCTGATCTTGTCTCCATAATTGGGTCTTGATATTAGTTTCC
>Ga0065707_10081737_pt1 | contig 55295 bp, 19 predicted proteins | sample SwiRhicommuniRL3_FD_59094 | JGI IMG/M metagenome (GOLD analysis project Ga0065707, IMG submission 59094) | Switchgrass rhizosphere bacterial communities from Rose Lake, Michigan, USA - RL3 v2 (version 2) | ecosystem: Host-associated > Plants > Roots > Rhizosphere > Soil | place: East Lansing...
CTTCAAAAGAGCCACTGAATCCAACTTGGTTGATGAGTGAGATACCCTTATACCCTCAAAGTGAGAATTTAATTTAGCTTGTCCGTGATTCTTTGCAATCTGGTCATCTACTTTTTGTTTGCCTTTTGTTTATGATTAGGAATTTGAACCTTGTGTTCATAGCCTATTCTGTTTAAAAGGAGCGATGATCTTGACCCTTTTCTGTATGCTTTTTCGGAAGAAATAGTTTTGGGTGGGTATAAGTGGCTGTCTGACAAGTTACTATCAAACTTTTATAAAGTTTGTAGTGACTATAGTTAACTATGGTTTCGTCGACCACATTTTTTCTCTGTATAGAGCTTTTTAATAGACATTCGATTAGTTTCGAGCTTCCTATCATTCCAGTTTTCAATACTTGTAAGATGCGACACCAATAATTGTAGATAAAGAGAGGAACATATTGGTACACCTGGAGCAACCGCTGTTAAATGACTGTTGACATCTTGAGACGAAATATTCAATGGAGAATTTTGTTACTTTGTTCAGCACTTTGCTCTGTGTAGATCAAATTACTCTACTACAAAGAATTACTATTTCTTGACAAGAATTGTCTCAGTGAATCAGCTATTGTTAAAGACGAGATTGTAAATAATTGAATAGTATGGATCCAACTTATAACTTTTAAAGAACCATAGTTTTTCAACAAACAAAACCTGTTCAGTAACCAAAAACAAGAATCCAGCTGGCAAATTCAATTCTTCCATACATGTCGTATGTCGGCTTTTCGAAATTCTATTCTGTTCTAGGCTCATGGAGGTTGTATTCGTTTCGAATACAACACCTGTGTGTGTTTTAGTATCATCATAACACGTTAATTGACTTGGTTGGGCTGTAATCTTTACTGTAAACTTCATACTCAAACATCTTTTCTGCAATACATAATTTATATTAATTCTATTGTCATTATTTTTTGGAAGTCAAGTTATATAAAACTCCTCTATACTATTCTGCACTTCTATATATGCAACAGTATGCTCCGATACAAGATTCAGAGATCTTTCTTATTGAATTTCAGTGATCTACTTTCCTCCTTCAAATCTTTTTCGATTCTTTTTGATTGCATTTTTACAAAATTTATTCGAAATAAGAATAGATCAGTAGAGATACATTATTTGAACTGTAATGATATCTACCTCGATTTCGTAGAAGGGTACATATTCGTGACACGAGTTGTTTAATAAGTGGTTTAGTTTTACTGTCTCGAGGTAGGTGGTATAGAGAAGATTAGTAATTACTTTATACAAAGATATATTGAAGGGCTGCAATATGGGTGTACATTTATCCCATCATATTAGCGCGTATAAAATATATAAACCAAATGAAAACATGCAAAAGGAATCTAAAATTCGCAAGACCCGAACTCCAGCTTTATGTATTGTAAAATGATGAAAATCGTTTTCTTAAAGTTTTGCCTGTTTCCTTGATTCAATAACATATAATACAGACTAGTACGATCCAACAAAGTATCCGTCCCTTCGTAGTATGTGTTTGATGTAGTTTTTATCGTTTTAGGGTTGTGTTTTGGTTGCAAGGAAATTATTTCTCGTTCTTAAGCCAAATGTAGTTGTAGTTCAAAAATATCAGGGTTAGCCACTCCTGATACAATAACTTCCTCATAGCCAGACTTATTAATGAAAAGTGAACTGTTAGCCTCCGGATTTCGCAGCCGTTAAATTCCTGTCTACAGCGTTAGCAATGAAATAATTCCGAATTTTAATGGTCCTCGATAGTTGGGTCTTGGAAATTCCTCACTAGGAAATCTTCCCCAGCGTCCAACCAACAATACCTGCATATAAATATCAAACCAATAAATAAAAGTTGCTAAAGAAACAGCCGACTGATTAAGAAATCCTCCTCTAACACGTCTCCAAATCAACAGGGTAATGGTAGAAAGAGATAATTCCATATCCCAAGGTCAAGATGAAAGACTGGTGGAGAGTCACAATACAAATCACGAAACAAGTCAGTTAGATAATCGATCGGAACCTCGAACCGACAGCCGTGGTGAGAACCGTGGCGAGAGCCGATTCTCCTTCTCAATTCCATTCTTCAATAAACTGGAAGATATAGATCCACTAGAGGAAGAGAGAAATGGCAACGAACAAGATTCTAACAGACCACTTCGTGAAAATGAAGATATTGGAGAAATTTACGAAACTGTATCGCAACAAACGTCGAGGCAAGGTACAGAGACTACAAAACAACCAAGAGAACCTTCAAATTTAGAACATGAATCACCAAAAATAATGAGTAACCCGTGGTCTTTTTTTAATAGAAATGCTGATAAACAAGAACAAAGATACGTTGACGACGAGGATGAAAACCGGGATAAAACGGCGTGGTCAGACGAAGAAAATACCGAACTGCCTGAAAAACCACAAGGAATATCGAACTTATTCCGTAATAGAGGAACACATGTGGATTTTGATCGATTAAAAGACGATCTGAAATTCAAATCTAGGTTGAAAAAGTTTAGATCAAAAAAGAAACATTCTAAGAAGTATAGTATATCGGCCATTGAACAACCTGAAGAGCCAAACGATGATGAACTTGCAACAGGTGAACGTGCGCAATCTCTTATCGCAAGGCTATCTCTTGGAGCTTCTGCTATAAACTTGTTGGCTAGTTGTTTACTAGAAGATGAATATGGAATCGCCAGAGCTCCTCTATTATTGAGTTTGATCGGTTTCAAAATCACCGACACTTCTACATCTTTAAGTACAAAAATAAGAAGGTTTCGGATTGATTTGGAATATGGTGTTGGACCCCAAAGACTCAAATGGTCAGTGGAGAAAAATGCAAAAGATTTATTATATTTACATTCAAAGTTTAAATTTGAGAGTTGGAGAAATGAAGTAGTGAGAAACAAAAATTCGGATTTGCCAAAGTATCCAATTCCCCCGTTAAGAACAAGCGATAAATCAAAAAAGAACAGACTCGAAAATGGTGAAAGAATAAACAATAATATTGAAAATGAAGAAAATGAAGTAAACAGACAGGAAAATAAAGCAATTAAGCAGGAAAATGGTCAACGTGATGCTTCTGTTTCCGAAGAACAAACTCCTGAGGATCTAGTTCAATTCCATCCCGATGATACCTCCATTCATAGCAACTATACTTTTAGAGAGCATTTAAACCATCTAAAGGCTCATTTAAGCAATGCCTCAACATTTTCGAATGACGATGTTTCTCCAGAACAAGTAAGAGCAAGGATGTTAAGAAACCAGCAATATATCCGTGACGTCACCAAGTACCTCAACGATTTGATTTCGCAAGTGGCCCTTAAACCACAATCAAACAGACTATTTCAGTTCTTCGAAATCTCACCGATTTCGTCTCTTTTAAGTTATGAGACTGGTTATACAGGAAAACAAGGTGTAATTCATATAGGAGGAAACACCAAGTCTCAAGGATGGAGAGTTGGACATTTCAAAGCAAATGATTTAAAGGGTATGATCGACAGACGACAAGAGAAATGGTTGTTAGTGAGAAACTCTTACGTGATGTACGTTTCTGATATTAATTCGACTCTTCCATTGGAAGTGTTTTTGGTGGATTATAAGTTAAGAATCAATTTCAAAAAAGATGATCTCGTAAAGGATGACGACGAATCAGAATACGATGATTCATCGTTGGTTCAAAAGAAATTAGCAGAAGAAACGGCCGAGAGTGAAGCAACTCATAAAAACGTTTTCCAGCATCTTAAAATTACACTTGAAAACACCGAGCGTAAGTTAGTTTTGATTCCAAAGTCTACCAAAGAACAGAAGTTGTGGATAAAATCTTTACAGGAAATGAAAGCAAATAGTTCATGGGCTGAGCCAAACAGATTTGATTCATTTGCTCCAGTGAGACAAAACTGTTTTGCCCAATGGTTTGTGGATGGTAGGGATTACTTTTGGGCTGTCTCATCGGCATTGGAAATGGCAAAGGATGTGATTTTCATTCATGATTGGTGGTTAACTCCTCAGTTGTATTTAAGAAGACCAGCAAATGGTAATCAACAATGGAGAATTGATAGAATATTACAGAGAAAAGCTCAACAGGGGGTTAAAATCTTTGTAATTGTCTATCGTAATGTTGGTTCAACGGTTCTGACAGATTCGTTATACACAAAGCATTCGATTCTTTCACTTAATGAAGAAAATATCCACGTCATCCGTTCTCCAAACCAATTACTTCAAAATACTTACTTTTGGGCTCATCACGAGAAGTTATGTATCGTTGATCAAACTGTTGCTTTCATGGGGGGTATAGATTTATGCTATGGAAGGTTTGATACCCCAGATCATGTAATTGTTGATGACTCTGATGTGAACTTCAATACTTTAAATCCCGACGACAGAATGTCTCCAGAGGATTTCGCGAAGTTCCAAACTTTCCCAGGAAAGGACTACTCAAATCCAAGAGTCAAAGACTTTTCCAATCTTGACAAGCCCTATGAATCCATGTATGACAGAAATGTGACACCAAGGATGCCATGGCACGATGTTCATATGGTCACTTCTGGAAAAGTAGCCAGAGATTTGGCTCGTCATTTCGTTCAAAGATGGAACTATTTGATCAGACAAAAGAGACCAAGTAGATTCACTCCATTGTTAACACCTCCAGCTGACCTCACAGATGAAGAGACTGCACAGATGGGATTGAATGGTACTTGTGAAGTACAATTGTTGAGATCGTCCGGAAACTGGTCTCTAGGCTTAAAGGAGCACGAGCAAAGTATTCAAAATGCTTACTTGAAATTAATCGAAACTTCAGAACATTTCGTTTATATTGAAAATCAATTTTTCGTCACTTCGTGCTTTATCGATGGGAACGAAATCCATAATAGAATTGGTGATGCCTTGGTTGACAGAATCATCAAGGCTCATAATGAAGGAACAAACTGGAGAGCAGTGATTGTAATTCCTTTAATGCCAGGTTTTGAATCTCAAGTTGACGAGCCAGATGGTTCGTCTGTGAGAGTCATTATGCAATGTCAGTATATGTCAATTTCTCGAGGATCCACTTCCATATTCGCGAAGTTGAGGAAGTATGGCATTGAACCTGATGATTATATTCAATTCTTTTCGCTTAGAAAATGGGGTAGAATTGGGCCAGAAAGAACCCTTGTCACAGAGCAGTTGTATATTCACGCAAAAACCATGATTGTGGACGATAAAATTGCAATTATTGGTAGTGCAAACATCAATGAAAGATCAATGAGAGGCTTCAGAGACTCTGAAATCGCGGCTGTCACTAGAGATAAGGCAACTGTACATACCTTTATGGACGGGGAACCATACTTGGCAGGAAAATTTGCACATACATTAAGAATGAGGTTGATGAGAGAACATCTTGGTGTGAATGTGGATATTTTGGATATAGTTGAGAGAAGATTCAAGAAGTTTGAAGAAATTGCCAAGTCTAAAGATGGAGCAAGATACTCTACCAGCAAATTTAGAAACACAGAGAATACAATCATGTCGGCAATGGTTGAAATTGCCACAAGAGATATTTTGGACGAAAAAGATGGTAGTTTAAGATGGAAACACTTTCAAAAAGCGTTTGCTGATGATAATGCTGTTGTAGTACACTTAGATGACGAGGAGAAACTTCCACCACCTTTACCGCTCCCAATTTCTTTCAATAACAGAACAGGAACCCATGAAGCAAACAAAGGTATCAGAGACAAGAAAAAGCATTCCTATGACGCTAGAGTTCAACATAGTGAAACCCATAGAAAAGATGCGTTCGGTAACGGGATCGACAAGTATAAAACCAAGCTAGCAAAACGTGCCAGACTTAATAGTGGAAGATTCTTGAAAGATTTGTCACAAAAAAAGATGAAGGAGAATCCAAAGACAGCTTTTATCCCAGATCTTGAGAACGTATGTGAGTTTTTGGATGCAGATGACTTTTCTATGCATGACGAAATGGACGAAGAATCAGAAACTATTATTTCAGAACGGAACAGAGAAAGATGGCAATTATTGAAGAAGATTTCATACCTTCAACGTGTAGCAGCTAAAGAAAAGGAAGAACAGGACGAAGAGTCAAAGAAGAGAGTTGCTGCAGGATTGGAACAAACTATACATCACAATATCCCAGTTGAAAGTTCTCACAGCAGTAGTCCAGAAATTGAAGGAAAAGTAGAGAATGTGGTTGATGTTCCAACTTCAGAGGGTGAACGAGGAGAAATTAATGCAGTTCCTGAGAAAGAGCAAAGCGCAGAAACTAGCGACCAAATCCCAATCATAACTCTCAGTGAACAAGACACCAACGATATTATCCGAGGTATTAATGCGCCTGGTAAACTGCAATACGATAGGTTTGTGGATCCGTATGGATTTGAAGACCCTCTTGATTTTGAATTTTACGACGACATTTGGTTTGAAAATGCAAGAAGAAACACAGACATATTCAGGATGATCTTCCATACCCAACCTGATGATACTGTACTCTCATGGAAGGACTACAAACAGAGTTCCAAGTTAAATAGAGCGTTCGTACTCTCTCAACAACAGGAAAGTAAACTCAGAAGGCAGAGACATGATTTTGGCAGAGAAAGTTTATCGGACGAATTTAGTAACGCCGAGTCCGAATTTCCAATTAGCATGGACAAGAGACACAGTCTTGCCACTATAAATGTCAATAAATTGGACCTGAACGTTGGTTTGTTGGGCCATGCGCCACCCTCAGGCGGCAATGACTCTGAGATCAACTCGAAGAAGAAATTTAGAGGATTGAATAGAAAGAAGGATCTCCCAGAAACCGTAGATGAAGAGGATGAAAAGGATTCTAATGAGAGTGGAAAAATGTCTGGAGCATCAGTTAATGGCGAAAATGTATCTCATGCTTCTGAAAGTGGTGAAAAAGTACCCGAAGCGCCCGAACTTCAAGGGAATGGTTCTGTACCGAAGTCAGGAAATAAAAGTCGCAGAAGAAAGAGAGCCGGAACGTTTACAGCCAGAAGAAAGGCTTTTCTGGGGGAGAGAATTTTTGAACGTGACTCTGCAGAGAGAATTTTGTCAGAGGTTCAAGGTCACTTGGTTCTATTCCCGGTTGATTGGTTGATGAGAGAATTGGACGGCGGAAATTGGTTCTATAATACTGATAGAATTCCTCCAATTGATATTTATTCTTAGATTGAATCGTGAAAAACGGAGAGAGATGGACCCGAACTACTGAAGTTTATTCTTGTGTGCTAGGCTGTCTGCGATATTCAAGGTTGAGGAGGCACTTCAAGAGTATACTTGATATATTTTTGCTAATAATTGCTACACAGAACTACTAAAATATGCATCCACTAAGTGGCAATTTAAGGTCTTATTTTTTATATTATTTTTTATGCATTCTTGTCATTTTATATTAATAACATGTAGAGTTTCCTGAAAATACTGGAGAATTCCCTTTTTTTGGCTGCAAATTAGCACTAGTAAGAAAGAGAGGAAAGATAAACAACTCTACTACAGTGCCCTGAATACAACTACTAATTACTAAAGAGAGTATGTATCCCTATATACGAAGATACTACAAGATATACAACAATTACTGAGTCGTGACCTAGGATTCCAGATCCCCTAACTGGATAGTCCTTTCAAGATTACTACGTGATATAATGTTTAAAACTATCATTATCCGTTACCCAAGTAAAGAGAATTGAAATAAGATGTTTCCCAAACTTCCAAGACAGTCTCATTAAGTCAGACCATATCCAGATCAATGTTTAATGCTGCATCTTTTCCTCAAGTATGACCTCCCCTATGAACATTCCCCCAGAACATTTCCATTTTCCATTTCGCCCCACACGACCACGCGTACTTAAAAAACCACCAAACATAAACGGAAACTTCAAAAACAGACCATCATGTTCCTACAACTCCTTTCATATGTTGGATTTGTCGTGGGATTTGTATTCCTCGTGCTCTCCATTGCATCTGGTTTATACTATGTCTCAGAATTGGTCGAAGAACATTCAGAACCCACCAAACGATTCCTCAGAAAATTGATTTACACCATCATCGGTCTCCACGTACTTCTCCTTGTCTTTGACTCGTTTCCTTGGAAGCTCACGATCTTTTCGATATTCAGTTACTACGTCTACCTTCAAAACTTGCTGAAGTTTCCATACGTTGAATTGACGTCACCCGTGTTTCTCGCTAGCTGTGTGTTGGTGGTGGCGAACCACTTCTTGTGGTTTGACCATTTCCACAACCCCTACATCCCACCTTTGGAGGAGCGCTTGCGTCCGGACTACGTTCCACCGAGAATTGCCACGTTTGTAGAAGTGTGTTCGTTCTTTGGATTATGTGTCTGGTTCATTCCATTTGCGTTGTTTGTGAGTTTGAGTGCTCACGACAACTTGTTGCCTCGTCATGTCGAAGTGAGTGGTAAGAAGAACAACGGTTTAGCGAAGGTAGTGGTGGCAAACTTGAGAGAATACGTTTATGCTGCAAGTAGGAAGTGCGGGTATGAGTTGGATCCCACCCATGGACATATAATATAGACCTATGATGAATGAGTGGAAATTAGTGGAAACTAGTGGAAATTAGCGAATTTAATTAATCAATTAATCTGAGAAACACAAACTCAGACTATGTTCGATTTATCGAGAGACTGTGACGTTCACATATACTGGTCGTTTTCAGTAAGAATTCAGATAAATTCTGCATCAATTCGTTCGACTCTTCCAGAAGATTGAAGTTCTAAGCAGGTGATATTCTTACAGTGTTCCAGACTCTCTTCGAATATCATTTGGCAAGAATTACTCTATTTTAAAGCTACGATTCCATAACTCAACAAGTGATCAGAGAACATGTTACAGAGTTTTACTAGTGTTAATCAGTTATTTAACACCCCATATTTCGCTCAAACTGAACCTAGCACTGCTACACTGCTAGTATCAACGAGCATTCTACTTAAACTTTGCTCAATCTACTAACAGACCAGCGTCCAAGACATCCGTTCAATGTATGTAATACCTTTCAATTAATTGAAGCCTAATTAATAATATCAAATCAAAGCACATCTTCTTTTAGCGTGGTTATGAGAGAGATGGCATACGTGGTGATTAGTGGGCAATCTCATCACTAGGATAACTTTAACAATCAACTCTGAGAAACAGATGCCTGTAGACCACTTCATAGTTTTACTAACACACCTGTAGTCCTAATTGCCACCAGCTTAGTCACTGGGTTAACCAAATCATTGGCGATTAGTCAAGAAGTCCCTCACAGGACCCCCAATATGATCCAAACTCAACAAAAATGTATCGTGACCATAAACACTAATATCCGTCGACAACTCAGCATACCTCAAGTCACCACGGCCTGCACTTTCCTTCAAGCATCTATGAATTTCCTGTTGTTGTCTGGAAGGAAACAACGCATCTGATTCCACACCTATCACTAGAACATCTTTGTCAGCAAGTGTTTCCATCCCGCGAACCAAGTCGGCGAAGGAGTCTTGTTGATCAATTGTAGCTGAAGTGACTTTTTCTTTGTAAGGCTCGGACGGAAGTGATTGGTAGGGAGGTTTTGATGAGCAAGATGACGAATCAGTGGAGGCTCCCAGAGTTTCAGACTGCGTATTTATTGTCAGAGTCTCTGGAGACAGCGTCGTCAGAGCCACTTTTTGAGGCCCTGACTTCTTCGAAACCAGTGATTCCACGGTTTCATGGTATTCTCGCAAACTTTTCCTCCTGACTTCCTGAGCCTTGGTCCTATTTCCGTGTCCCAAATCAAACAAGTCCATCGCCTTCAGCACGTACAAAAAGGAGTTTGCATCATACTCCAAACAGAACTTCTCCCCGGCGTGGTCCAAGTAAGTTTCTACCAAAAAGTCCGGACACAATGCTGGTGGACGATCCTCGTCGGCTCTCTTCCTCCCAAACCTCGTATCCCACTCAGGTCCTGACCGGTAAGTTATGGTAGCGATTTCTCTCGCTAATTTCATGCCTACATGAGGAGGAACCTTATCATAATAGAATCCTCGTTTCCAGTTGGGGTCACTCATAAGTACCTGTCGCTGGGTGTGACGAAGCGCTATGGACGACGGCGACGACCTGGCGCACGCACTTATACTAACGACCTTTTCGACTTCGTCAGGGAACTCGTGACCAAACGCTAGCGATTGCATCCCGCCCATGGACGCTCCAACAGTTGCAAAAAGCTTGCTGACGCCAAACTCGTCCCTCACCAACTCTCGCTGGGCCCGAACCATATCGTTGATGGACAAGATCGGGAACGTTGTACCATAGGGAGTTCCAGTCAGCGGGTTGATCGAAGACGGACCCGTAGAGCCATAACAGCCTCCGAGAACGTTGGTGCACACTATAAAATACTTGTCAGTGTCGAGATACTTGCCGGGACCAATAAAGTCCTCCCACCAGCCGGGCTTTGAGTTGGAGGAATGTGATTTAGCGTGTGACGACGCCGACAAACCCGTGTGAAGCAAAATGAGGTTCGTTTTGGCGTCATTGAGCTTGCCCCACGACTCGTACGCTAACTCGTACTCTGGGAGATATCCGCCATAGTCGAGAAATATAGGCAGTGACGATTTGAAGGTTTCAAAACCGGTATGGACCCGAGAATAGAAAGGTTCTGGGCCTCCATTTAGTGAGTTAATGTTTTCGTTGTAGCAGGAGTTCTGGAGGTCCTGGGTTTTTTGTTCTAGTCGGTCGAGACAGGGGAAGGAAAGTTGTGGAGTGGTTGTCGAGGGAGACAGTGAGGGGGAAGATGAAGAAGAAGACGTAGCTAGAGTCCTAGGGAGACTAGGGAGACCAGTAACACTAGTAGCACTAGTGAAAGACTTAGTTGGGTGGGGCCTTGTGTGAAATCCAGACCTCAGGGACCCTGAAGGGCCCCGAATTCGCTGAAATTGAGTGAAATTTCTGGTCCACGAACGGATTTTGACGGTCCCTGACCAATTTATACCTAATCTGTTCATGCCCAGTACTGATATCATATCAATGGTTGGTGAATTGGATTTATTGTAAATCTTCCCCAGATCACTTTGGCAATTTCACGTGACTTCAGATTAGTAAGTGAGATGGAGTAGCGCTATGGATGGGAATAACTGAGATATGAGGTAAAATAAAGGAATAAAGCGGTTGCGCGAATTGGGGGAAAGGCTATATGACCTATACCACGTTGATTTGAATAAAAGGTTGACTTTCCCTACCGAAACCAAAGCATTACGTAATCCACGGTGAAAAATTACATAATCTAAAGAGCAACTACTTTGAAATGACTCTTAAACAGATTTAAAACAGCTCTAAAACTATAAGAACTTCTGAGAATATGTGGAATACCTTATGATGACTATGATGATCATGGAGTTTGAATTGGGTCAGAATAAATTGAACAATTAGCTTTGATCAACACCGCTATAATTAGAGTGAGATTTTGCACCCACAACATTCGTTCTTGATAAGATTAACTACAGGGAAAGTAAGAAAATGATCAGTCATATATAGATGAGCAACGAAAGTCTTTTAGAGCCTTCTTTAGGACTACCTGGCTACAGCTACTACACCACTTCACTCACCCAAGGAGCAAAACCTACTCTTTACAAGCAACTCTTCAGTTGGTCACTCAGCAGCAATATGAGAGTGCTTCGTTAGAGGGAAGCCAATCTCGCTACAAGCAACTTCGTTATCGCCATCACGCGACGCGACAAGTATCTTTGCTTCCCTCTAGTCTGTTTCTTGATCCACCAAAGCTAAGCGATTTTACCCCCACACGACCCATTATGATTTTCAACATTCCCTCAACTCCACAGCTTACCCTTTTACAACATGCACTTTTCCCGTGTCATATGGTTATACCCGGCCACGTTCATCCTGACGATCCCGCTAAACCTCCTTTTAGAACAATACCGTTCGTTGGCTGCAGAAAATTGGTTAGTATCGACAGTAAATGAGGTGTTTGTGAAGGACCGCGGGTATTTCTGGTTCACCCTCGTCTACTTCAGCTACATCTTCCTCTACCAGAGTAATTGGCGGGTTCCAACGAAAAAGGTGGTATTTTTTGGCGGTGACTACTTGTTGAACACTGTGGCCTTGACGGTCTTGTTGGTGTGGTTTGGAGGACCTCTGATTTTCGAGAGAGTAAATGTAGCGACAGGAGGACACTGTCAGGAGAGAAAATTAGGAAAGGGCACCGCAGAAATTTTGGGGAATGTATTAAATCCAGGGACTCTTGGGGAGGTCCAGTGTGGAAAGTTGGGGTACCAGTGGGTGAATGGGTTTGACTGTTCTGGTCATTTCTATTTGTTGGTGTCGGTAAGTTTGTTGGTGTGGAGGAATTTCTTGCTAGCGCAGCCAGTATTAGTTGGTGGAGGGTCGATATCAGACTGGGGAATTTATTCAGTTAGTGAAGGTGCCACCGATCTGGAGACATTTAGTGATGGAAATTCAAACTTACTAACAGGACTGGGTTTACCGGGTTTGTTGGATACTTACCCTGGAGGTCTTTCGACTGACCTTGAATCTTTGGATGTGCCTGCTATCCCCAGCAAGTATATGCTTATCTACAGAAAGTTTGTGATTGGGATCACTTTATTTTTTTTGCTGGTATGGTACTTTCTGTTTTTAATTACGTGTATTTTTTTCCACACAATTTCGGAGAAGGTGGTAGGGATAGCCTTGGGGTTGGCTGTACCGCTATATTTGGTGAGAAGAGAACAAAATGTACCCAGTAGTGAGCGAGCCGAAGTTCCTGAGTAACTTGGGTTCACAAGGTCCGCTAGAATAGATTAGCGAGCTACAAGAATTAGGAGATCTAGACCTTGGACCAGAGATAGAGATCCCAATGAGACATTAGGAGCTTCAATGATCCTTCATAACCTTCTTATGAGGTATCAGGCGGAGGTTGAGTGTCTTATCGAACTTAAATTAGTCACATGACCAGAAACACACACGCTCATAACGCATCGCATAAAGTGCGCACCGCGATAATTCCTCAACGTTATATAAACCCCGATCGGCCACAAGATATGACACTGTAGAGCCAGTGACTGAACGGGATCGTTAATAGCAGAGAAAAGCATATTACAAACATATAAAAAAGTCAGTCAAAAATCAATCAATTCAGATATTTAGATTAACTAATTATTCATATATGAACAAAATTCAGACATTTTAGATAATTCCAGACATTCAGACAACTAAAATAAATTTAAGACATATTTACGATTAGGTAAGATTTCTCAGACATTCAAAAAGATTATTCAGACATTTATAAATCAAATTTCAGACATTTCTAATACCATGGACACGCTACAGATCCGACTTTCGAATATCCATTGCGACCAATGTGAGGTGAGTATCTTCAAGTCACTAAGTCATTCTTACAAGGTCGAGATTGTACTGCTGGAGCCGAAAGAATCGGCCGTGGGATCGAATAATAGCGAGAAACAACGAAATGGTTCGTGGTGGTCAACATTCACGTCGCCTCGAGCAGCGTCTCACAGTGGATCGCCACCACAAGTGTTGCTCCGCATTGTCGGCAATGACGTGTTCATTTATGCCAGCGAGGACGTGTTGGAGCGGGACACCAAAAGAATCTTGAAAAACTTGGAGTCAGCAGGGTTTGGTTTAGTATGGTGGGAAGTAGCCAGCCGTGGCGATGGTCTGACACCAGCAAACACACAAAGACACATGCCCGTGCCGAGCTCAGAGTTCCGCCAGAAACTTCACATCTTCACGAAGTCGCCGACTAAAACCCATCTCAAAAACTGTACGGCTTGTTCATCCAAAAGATCGTCCTCCGCATCGGACTCCACCCTCGAAACTCTCGTGGACACCCCGGATAAAGAGTTCCGGGCGGTTTTTGCAATCTCAGGAATGTCGTGCTCTGCATGCTCCAACACCATAAACAGCAGTCTCTCGACCCTCCTTCAAACAGACAATCTCGCTATGAACCTCCTCAACCACACGGTAGTGGTAATCATCCCCAACAAACAGCTCATCAACAAAATTATCGACACGGTCTCAGATCTCGGTTTCGAGGCGACGCTCATAGAAGTTCTCCCCGTCCAGACGTCCATCAACCGGAAAATCGTCGCCATAATCGGAGGAATAACCTGTGCAGCATGTGCCACATCCATCTCCTCCGCTGTGAACGAACTCCCGTTCGTTTTGGAGTGTGGAATAAATGTCGTGACAAAAACCGGCCAGTTTGTCCTAGAAGATGACAGCAAAAACCTCGACGTACTCAGGAGCACGGTAGAGGACTGCGGATTCGACTTTGAGATCGTCAAGAACGAGCCTATTAATTACACATCTGCCAAAAAGACCTCTAGAACCATCAACCTTCACGTGGAAGGAATGTACTGCAACCATTGCTCAGAAATCATTACCAACTACCTCTCCAGCTACGGAGAAGCAGTAATAATCGAGGATCCCATCACCCTCGACCATCCTTATATCAAGTTCACCTATATTCCCGACAGGACGGTGACAGCACGGAAATTTCTCTCTGAATTGAACCATCTCCAGGCCGATGGGGATAGTTACCGGATACTCGATACCCCTGGTACATTCAAATGTAATTTGATCCAGCCGGTGTCCATGGAGGAACATCTCCGGAAGCTTTCCCGGCGAGAAGTGTCCACGATTGTGAGGAGACTTGTGGTAGCGACGGTGTTTGCTATACCCACCTTTGTTTTCGGGATCGTAGCTATGTCGCTTCTCTCGAAAACACATCCATTCCGGATCTGGGTCGAGGAACCGTTGTGGGTCGGAAATGTCTCGCGTAACACTTGGATCTTACTCTTCCTCAGTACGCCGGTCTACTTTTACTCGGCAGAAATTTTCCATCGTAAGGCCATCAAGGAAATCAGAGCCCTTTGGTTCAACAAGAACTCTTTCAAGAAGCGTTTGGTGAAGTTCGGGTCCATGAACTTGTTGATGTGCTTGGGGACATCGATCTCTTACTTTGCCAGTATCGTCTTGTTGGTGTTGGCGTCTCGCCAGGAACCAAGGGCCCACATGGGTTTGCATACTACATATTTCGACTCAGTGGTGTTTTTGACATTCTTCTTATTAATAGGGAGGTTGTTGGAGAGCTATTCTAAGAGTAAGACCGCCGACGCCATCGCGGGTCTAGGGGCATTGAAGGTGGCAACTGCGGCGTTGATAGAGAGCGAAGAAGAAACAAGTCTTGATGGAAAATCCACAGAGGGCAAGGGAATTATTGTGGAATCTGGGGAACATTCCTCGGAAATTGCCAGCATAGAAGATTCAGTGGATGTACTGGAAATTCTCCCAGTTAAAGTATCCCCCGGAACGGTGACAGAGGTGGAAATTTCCCTTCTCGAACTCAACGACCATTTACTCATCTCTACTGGTGAATCTCCACCACTCGATTGTGTTATAATACACGGAACCTCGGAGTTTGATGAGTCTGCGCTTACTGGTGAATCAACGCCGGTGAAACATCATCCCGGCCATCAAATCTTCTCCGGTACTGTCAACGTCGGTAACTCCTCCATCATCGCTAAAGTTGTCTCGCTAGAAGGAGACTCTCTCTTCGACCAGATTGTCAACACCGTCAGAGACGGACAACTTCGTAAGGCTCCTATAGAGAGAACAGCCGATGCTCTCACCGGCTACTTTGTCCCAGTGATAATTCTTCTCGCAGTATTGACTTGGATAATCTGGTTAGCTTTAGCTTACTCAGGCTCGCTTCCACCTCACTACTTGGATATTGATATTGGTGGCTGGACTGTGTGGTCAATGGAGTTCTCCATTGCCGTTTTCGTTATCGCTTGTCCCTGTGGGATCGGTTTAGCGGCTCCAACTGCGCTTTTCGTGGGTTCAGGTTTGGCAGCTAAATATGGAATTTTAGCCAAGGGAGGTGGTGTAGCTTTCCAGGACGGTGCAAACGTCAATGTTGTCTGCTTCGACAAGACAGGGACGTTGACCACCGGAAAATTGAACGTTAGCGACCACCATTTTGCTCAGGATTCGCCAGAAATTCACCAGATTGCTCTACAAGTCACCAGAGATTTGGAGCTTTCTTCGAAGCATCCGCTAGCAAAGGCAGTCAAGATCTTCGTGGAAGAACTCGCAAGAACCTTGAACATCACCATTTCGCAGAATAAAGTTCCCCAGGTGGAAACTGTTCCTGGGAAGGGTCTTAGTGGGACGATTGTGTTTGGGGAGGAAGTTGACAATGGGGAATCTGAAAAGTCAGTGATTTCCGATGGAAATCCCCCATTGGAAATTAGAGAAGTTGAAGTTGACTCTCCTGAGAACCACGCTATCCTCGGAAACGAATCTCTCCTCACCGACCATAACGTCGTCCTTACCGACGCCCAAACAGACTTGTTAACGCGCTGGAAAACTGAATCAAAATCAGTAGTTCTTGTTGCTGTAAAATGTCCTACGATCTTCAGCGACCCCAGCTACCACTTGGTACTTCTCCTCGCAGCTCGTGACGAGATCCGTCCCGAAGCAAAGTCTGTCATCAAGTACTTACAGACCCATGATATCCTGTGTTGGATGATCACCGGCGATAACTCTGTCACTGCAAAAGCTATTGCTAGCGAGATCGGTATCGAAAACGTCGTCAGTGAAGTTCTCCCTACCGAGAAACAGGACCAAGTACGTAAATTGCAGCTCGCTGAGAACGCTGTAGTGGCGATGGTTGGTGACGGGATAAACGACGCACCAGCTCTCGCCACAGCAAACGTCGGTATCGCCCTCTCTTCGGGAGCCGATCTCGCGGTGACCTCGAGCGACTTCATTCTCCTCAACAAGTCCCACCCATTGGTGACCTTGGTGACGTTGCTTGACTTGTCGCGCGTGGTGTTCCGGAGAGTCAAGATGAATTTTGCGTGGAGTTTGGTGTACAATATGGTGGGAATTCCCATAGCTGCCGGAGTCATATATCCTTATAATAACGCTAGGTTGAGTCCAGTCTGGGCCAGTGCCGTCATGGCGCTTTCATCGATCTGTGTGGTGATGAGTAGTTTGGCGTTGAAGTTTTATAGGCCAAAGCTTGCCGCTGATAAGATCTTAGCCAGCGAGGAATGTCGCTAGACTATTATAATTTTAGAATTGGGGAATTTCCATAAATTTCATTCGAAAGAGTGGAAATTTGCAGCCTTGGACTCATATATAGGGAATACACCAACATTCATAGATATCTTAATGCACCTCATCATACGAGACACACCAACGCGCGGTAGGATCTAATAGTACTACTGCAAATCATCCTGAGCTTAAGGTTTCAGAATATTTAAGCAAAATTTAGGAAGATAATTAGCTAAGCCATTTATGCAGCGACCTTGAATGGAGTTTATAACCCATTAAAGCCACATTCTTCGCGTAAACTCATATATTATGTGGAGAACTCAATCACTAACAATCCGTTTGTTTCCTCTAGCTTCTATAGCATAATTTACAAACACATCCTTATCAAACTTTACAATCATCACCGTGACATTATCTGTGGTGGAGTTATCCATTGCCAACTGACAGAGTTTCTTGGCCGCGATCTGAGGATCCACCTTGCCGCTGCCTCGCTCGAACAAGTCCGAGACAAACTCACACGCCTTCAAGTCTGAGATGACGTCCCAGACCCCGTCGCAGGCCAAGATCATAAACTCGTCGTCAGCAGTAATTTCCGTCGATGTGGTGAATGGTTTTCCGATCACCAAATCCTTCATGTAAGAGTCGCCGAGCGACCTCGTCACCGCCAACACTCCGTTGACTCTATTTTTCATGATCAACCCACCGGTGTCTCTGATTCTGTTGATCTCGTTTATATCGGTAGCCTTGTGATCGTACGACAACCGGTATGGCTGGCCTTTACGGTAGAGAATGACTCGCAGGTCGCCCACATTGGAGGTGTAGAGCATCCGTCTGTGATTTTTAGAGGGTATGAAGTCGAATTTGGAGCCAGTTGACCGTGAACCAGAATCGGCGGAATTGGTGACAGAATGGGGAGGAATGGAAATTTCAGTACCGTTAGTGGGGTCGCCATTAGGGTCGATAGTAGGATCACCGGTAGCACCACTAGTGGTAGACTCACTAATAGACTCACTAATAGCACCGCTAGAATTAGGTTCTACTGAAGTTTTGACAGCTGAAGAGTCAACTTCTGAAGGCTTTTCTGACGAAGTTGACTCTTCTGACGAGGTTGTCTTTTCCCACGCCATTACCGCCACTGCCGCTGTACATCCACTACTCCCCACGCCCTCGCGCTCTATCTCTTCATCCCCCCTCACAAAAGCCCTCCCCAAGCCATCCTTCAAGTCGCCACCGACCTCCACCTCTTCCTCCACTAACCGATGCAAATTATTTCCACACCACCGCGCCGTATCCTTCCCAGCGTGTCCGTCAAAGATGGCAAAGTAGCCCCAGTCCACACGCTCCGCAAAGTTGGCGATGTAAGTGTGGACGTCCTCCATTTTGTTTCTGTAGGTTGTGTTTTTATTCTCAGCAACCCCCACCTTGAAAGAGAGTCCGTAGAACGGATCGGTGGAGGAAGTATTGCGTAAGTTCTCGCTGGACGCGTTACGGGGTCCTGAAGAGCTACTGGGTATCCTCGTTAGCGATTGGTTACCTGTCAGTTTCATAATGATTTCTGTAGTAGTAGTGGTGTCTTTAGTTAAGTTGTCACTGGTGTTTCTAGTTTCATTGCGGAGTGCTTACATAAGCAGCAAGTTTAGTTAGCTTCTAATGAGAGTTTTGTGTGAAAATTAAGATGTTGTCACAAAGATTATAAAAATAGCCAGAATATTGCGAGGATGTTGTGAGAATGGAGGGTAAAAATAGATATTTAGAGGGAAAATTCCACTGGAGTCAGTAATTTAGTGAGACTTTTGAGATATTTGATAATTTTGGCAGATATTATAGCGAGTTCTGAGATTACTTACAAATATTTATAGTACTTAATTAATAGTAATTAATTAATTCATCCTAAAATGAGCCACCTACGGACAAGAGCTCTAGGAAATGTCATATTAAGAGTCTTATGCCACTAGGGCCCTAGCTGTGTCTGTACCACTTTCCTCGTGGATCCCCTTATATCTCAAATTATCCGCACACGACCCAATATGAATTTCAGCAACAACACAGCTCCACCACTATACGTCGCCTCAACTTCCACAATGGACGTAATGATGGAGAATTCAATATGTATTGAGTCGTTAGACGAGACACGCGACTTAATGGACAATTTTTCAGAGAATTTTACCAAAAACCGCAGAAGAAGGAGACGTTCTAGCACCTTTCGACCAGGCTACGAAGGATATCCACAGGATATTAGGAGGCTTGGGAGAGGATTGGAAGGGTTGCCGCTAATAATACAGTCGAAGATATTCTCGTACCTTGACACCGGTGATGTTTTGAACATGTGTCTTGTGAGTAAGTTGGTGTACTTCCCGGCCATTCTGCAGTTGTACCATCGGATTATCATCTGGGACGACGCAGAGATGATCGGTGAAGTCAAGAAGTATACGACGTTACTGGAGAAGAATTATGGAACGTTGATCCATACGTCCAAGTTGGAGCTGTTGTTGTTAGTTTTGTGTGGTTCGAGAAAGTTAGCCCTGGAGGTTAAATGTTTGGTTTTCATTGGGGAAATCGATAGCTCCCAGATCATGAGGTCTGGGGGTGACTTTTTGAATCCTTTAACCTCTTTGAATGAGAATTTGCATGAGAATTTACAGGGAAATGCTCAAATTTCCCAGATTCCCCAGCCCTTTCAAAACCATACCATCGGAAATCTTCTCCACCATACACTTTTCAACCACTTGAAACTTCATGACTTCATTTTCCCGTCGCTTCCCTTCTCTTCCCTCTCCAGCTTTACCAGCTCGCCCAATTTTAACTCGATTTGTTCGCTAAGCATTTCTTGTGGCCTGTACAACGACAACGCTACACCACTAAACCTCCCCAATCTCACACATCTCCGTGTCAGCTACAAGAACGAAAAGAGTTTCCAGGTTTCCATGGAAATTCTCGCCTCAAGCCTCATATCGTCACTTCCCCACGTCATATCCTTAGAATTTATAGAATCCCAGGACAAGGAGAAGTTGGAGATTCTCAACTCGCTCAACAACTTGAGTCTTGATCAAATTTCAGTGACTTGGGTCTACTTCTTCATCAGTTTGAGACGGTGCAATATCCGCCTTTCGCTAGAATCACTCGCTCTCGATGGTAATATCGGCAACCAAGCCAGCGACATCGCGGGCCTCGTCGCAGAGGTGATTGACCTCTCACTCCTTCGAGACCTCCAGCTCAATATCCAGGAAAAATCGCATCTACAAAGTACCCATCAGGAATTCATGGAGAGTTTCCAGAATTTCCAGGAATCGTCTCCCATTCCCACGTCGTTCCTTTCCCTTCTAACCATCCACACCCCCTCACTACAAGGACTAGCCATCAATCCTACCTACAACTGTCTCTTCTGCCAGCATTACTCAACAATCCAGACCCTTCAGCATATTCTACCGCACAAACTTCTAGATCTCCTGGTGAACTTCGAATCCCCAAGTTTGCACTACGCCAACGAGATAATTTCCGCCATTTGCAATTTCCAGACCCGTATGTGCAACCTTCGTGCCTACGACAAGTCCCGGGCCATCAACGACCAGCGGATGTTGAGGAAATGTCTCCAGTCTCAGGAGTTGATTTCTCTCTACGAACATGCTCTTTACTACGACAATCTCATCCAAAGCGTACTTTCGCAAACGACATTTACTTCCCAGCTCTCCTCGCTAAGTGACAATTTCCTCATCAACGACGTTATGTTGAGGTTCATCGAGCTCTCTGCCCCTGCGGGACTCACCGAGTTCCTCGCGTACTACTTGAATTTTGGCTTCAGCCCGTTCATATCGTCGAGATTTGATATTATTAGGAAGTTACCATGCCTTGAAAACTTGAATTTGTTAGGACTACATTTATTTGTGGCTAAGGAGTTGGGCGGGCGGCCCAAGGTGATGTACGTGATGAATTCGGGGTTAATGGAGGGTGTGAAATCCAACTCAGAGAGGAGTGAGTATTTTTAGACTAGCGAGAAATTAGTGGGGTTAGCGAGAGATTAGCGAGATCTTAGGGGATAGATTAGTGAAGCTATTAGCGACATGATGACAATGGATGATCATTGGCGCACGCAGTTTCGGCTCAGTGACTTCAGGTATTATCTAGCAACATCTTTAGATTAGCGAGACTTGGTTATTGGGGGCTGAAATCTCACTGACCTGTTGTGATTCTAAAACTAGCCGGCCCAAGCAATGTCTGTGATGCCTAAGGATACCATATTGCTGTTCCCTATGTCTTCCTATGCCTCCATGAGTTTTTTCCCCAGAATCAACAGTCAAAGAGAGAAAGCTTATATTATCCATCGACACTTGAGTACTTACTGAACCTCTCAGTATTTACCTGGAATCTAGTGAGACTTATTATTTAGCGAGGCCTACAAGTCACTAACTAAATATTAATTCTTTTCACGGCCAGAATCACGCTCGATTATGGAAACTAAGCTCTCTACTGTTTTACGTCAGAGTCTTAAGTAATTCCTGGACCTTTCCATCGTGTTTCCACCTCACCTCCCACTACAATTCCCCGCCTTCTACCTCTTCTCCGATTACGGCGGCTTCATATTACCCTGTTCCGTGTCCTTCATATTATTGCCCGTATTCAAACAACTGCATATAATCTTGATGTATATTTCCACATGCATAAATTTCCACAATCCTGTACATAAACACAATTCACACTGGCGTAAACCACAGCACACTCCTCAATAAGGATTGACTCTATATTTAACGCGTAAAACCCCGTTTGCTTAGTTCTTTGAATAGTATTCAGAGATTTGTATTTTGAAGCTTCTTCATAGGCACAACTTCTACGACTCCTTGAATTGTTATCTGTCCACGTCTTGTATCTCGTGACTGTTTAATTCGACTCTCATTGCATTAAATAATTCCCGACTTCCCTGCTTCGTTTATCACAACTCTTTTATAATTGTGGCACAAATCAACTCAATTCATTAAGGCAATATCATCAACTATTGTTGATACTTGTGAGGTTCATTATATCTAATTTTATCAGGGTTTATTGAAACATCAATTCCGCAACATCTAACAACTACCCATACCGCAAAACTAACATGGAAATCCAACCACCATACACCTCGGCCAGAGCACCTTTCGTTGAGTTCATCGAGTTCAATGGTGCCAACTTCAAGACAGTCAACTGGAAGGTGCCGGAAACTTCCGTCTACAAAGGAAAAATCGTGTATGTTCACGGTTTCGCCGAAGACTCCAGTCTCTACGTCGAATTCTTCGATAAACTCAGCACCACAGGCTACGAAATCTTTTTCTTTGACCAGAGAGGTGCCGGTGAAACATCGCCAGGCTCTCTTGTAGGAAAAACTGACGAGCACCACGTTTTTAACGATCTTGATTTCATGATCAAACACACTCTCGATACCCGTACTGACGAATCTGAAAAGATTTTCCTTGCGGGCCACTCTATGGGCAGTGGGATCATTCTTAACTACGGAATCAGAGGCAAGTACAAGGATAATGTCAAGGGAATCGCAGCCATCGGTCCATTGATCCGTCTCCATCCAAAAACCGAGCCTAACGTTGTCCTCCGTGTGTTAGCCCCGGTGATCAGCAAGCTCGTGCCGAACTTGAAGATCGACTCGAAGTTGAACATCGACTACGTCACGTCCAATGTCGCGTGGCAGGACTACATTCGAGTTCACTCAGCCAAGTTGATTGGTACCACGAGACAGTTTCACGACATGTTCACCAGAGGAGCAGCATTGTTGGACCCAGAGTATGTGGGCAAGTTTAACCCCGAAATCGCGGTGTTTGTCGCCCACGGAACCGATGACAACATTAACTGGATCAAGGGCTCGGAGGAGTTTGTGGCTTTATTGAAACCTAACGTTGATAAGAAGTTTGTCAAGATTGAAGGAGGTAGACATTCATTGGCCATTGAGAAGGCAGAGATATTTGCGAAGTTTTGGGAAGAGTTGGTAGGTTTCTTGGACAAACACTAAGTCCAACGAGAGAGTTCTAAAGAAGGAAGTGAGGTAGAAGTGGTAAGGACCCATATCTTGCAACTTGTGACCTCCATTTGCCAGCGTAGCGTCACTTTTGGGTCTAACAATACTAGAGCGAGGTGGGTGCAATTAAGTGTCTGGAGAATTCGCTAGTGTCTGCATATCATTAGTGTCTGGAGAATGTCGCTAGAGTCGGATGCCAGATGTCTTTGACTGAACTTTCTAATGACCGAGATTCATAATAAATGTCGTGATCCACTACCTCATCTGTGGCACCAACCAAATGGGACTACGAACTACCGTCAACTTAATATTCTATTTCGCTATCCAGTGCGGGGCTACTTCTCTGTGTCTCGGATTGTGACTACGAAGGACCCTGTGGGTCTCATTAACTATGTAACTAATTTATGATTAATTAAGAATTTCCGTAGGAAGCTAGCCCACGTATCAGACAATCCGGCTCAAATGGCGAGATTCCCGAGGAGACGCTAATTGTCTGGAAAATTTACATAGCGGGCTTCGAATTGGGAAAATCTCGTAACTGGTAGCGCCGCGCGACGGAGATGGTTGATGACTCCGATCTAGATGAAATATCACGTTAAAGCTGCTAAATGTGATTATCTAGCAACAATCTGTATTTATTAGTAGATATACTAGAAGTTACGTAGCTATGCAGGCTAATTTGGAGTTGATTGACACCTTTTAGACAAGAAATCGTGTGACGTGGTAGCGCCGAGGAGTCACCTAGTTGGATAAAACCAAGCCAGGTGATGGTTCGGTTAGCCCGAGTAGCGGCTAGTTATTTTAGTCATCGTGATTGACACTCGTTATTGTATATTGTAAGTAATAGCCCATTTCGCATGCTAGTTAGCTGCAACTTCTTCAGTAAGATCACCAACTAGCCCGCTTCGCGGCCTGGATGGTTAACCAAAAGGATTCCATCTCCCTAACACCCACCCACCTAATCCCCCCGCCATCTCATTCACCCTACCAAACTTATCACACTTTGTATAAGCCATGGCATTGACTCCCGCCAAGATGCCCCCCACCACGTCAATCAACAAATACAAAAACTGCAATTTCAACACTGACAACAAGCACAAAGCGCCCCAGATTGCAGGTTGCAAGTACAAGAGCCCCCAAAAGATCTTGGAGTCGACCGGATTTAATATCCGGTCAGGATCAGCAGACTCAAACACCCAGACGTTCTCGAACTCGCCTGTCTGGTCGATAGGAACAGTCTCGTTCCACCATCTCAAACCTACGAGGAGTCGGCCAGCGATGTTTTTGAGGTTCCAGAAGTCGGCGGAAATGAGGAGGATGAGGAGGATGAAGTGGAGGATGAAGAGGTTGGAGGAGATAAAGAACAGGAGGACAAAGGATCCGAAAATGTAGAATATTGGGGGAAGGAGACGGAGGATGATGTAGACAAGGAGGGTGACGGGATGGGACGAGCCTTCGAGGGTTTTAGCCCATCCAGAAATAGCTCCACCAGGTCTTGTTCCACCAGGAGCTGGACTGGCGCCAGCTGTAGCCCCTGTAGCCCCTGTAGCCCCTGTAGCCCCTGTTGCCCCTGTTGGAACGGTACCACTAAAATCTGTAGGGGCAGTATTACCACTATCATTAAAGCCACTCTCGCCGGCTCCGTAGTCTGCGACCACAGAGTTGTCGGAGGCAATTGGCTCTCTATTCAATCTGTCGTAACTCATACTGGCGGTGTTGATGTGAGATTGACTTTAAAAAAAATTTACAACTAACGAAAGTCACGACACGACCACAACATGCAACAAGGATTTTACAGGAGATTCATCGGGGGGATCACGAGGACACAGTTAGAGACTGCTAAGGTATGTATGAGCGAGTTAGTGGGTGAGATTTAGTGAGGGAAGTGAAGTATAATTAGTGGGCATCAGGTAGCACAGGGAAAGAAATGGCACCACGGAGCAACTGGATATTAGGGAGAACAAGGAAGTTAAGGATGGACAATGGCAGTGGTATGGCGACAATGGAGCAGCGTCCACGTTAGCTACTGAATAGTAGTGGTGGCTACGAGGCTCTAGCGTTCTTGCCTTCATCATGGGGTGATTAGAGCTCCCAGTGTAAAACATCCAGGATACAGGGACAGCACGGGAAATAGAGGGCGCCATAGGGAGTCAGTGTTAGATAGAGATAGAAGTGGTAAGGATCAATAGTAATGTGGCTTGAGCTTTCAGTTCATTGCTGCCACTAAAGTTCCACCAAAAGTTTCAACTATAGGGTTCGAACCGAGTTATCACCTAACGACGTCTAGTACTGTTACTTTAGTTCTAAGCCCAAAAGTATTTGTTCAGTCCAGTAAATTATGTGGTTTCAGTTCAGTTCTGTGCTGCTACTTTGGAGACTGGTTCTTCCACCAGAGCTAGTGCCAATAAAGCTGCAGTCAAACAGCGAAGCAGTGGCCTGTTTTAGCTGCCATTAAATAGTTCAATACTTCCCGTGGAGGTCTCCTGGAACTGTCTTCCTTCTAATGTATTGATAAGCAGACCGTTGATTGGCCAGATATATATAGTGAAATTATGGGCGATAGAGAACTATAATTGATAGGGAAATTTGGGCATATATGGAGCAACTCAATGATCCAGTGAGCCAGTGAGCCAGTGAGCTAAGAGACGACCGTGCAGTCGTAAAATCGAAGCAAAGTGACGTTGGTGATTTCAAAAAGCACAACATCTGGTGAGATCCAACATCAGTGAGCTTAGTAACGACCGGGGAGTCAATGGGACTCTACCAAGTTGGCTTGTGTCTAGAAAGAGATCAACATCCAGCGAGTTGATGGAGATAGTATTGAGAAATAGTATTCTAGTACTATGGACTCGGGACACTCTCTCCCTAGCTCTCACTACAGTTGTTCTTTTTAAGTCATCTCCAGTGAGCAATCTCTAATTACTTTCAAGACTACAGGACTGCAACGGTAGATCTTTCACGGCAATATTTAGGGCAAGACCTCTGGATTATATCTTTCCAATGTTGTTACATCTACAATTGGAAATGCTCACCAAGAACCGTGAGGAATCGTCACTAAATGTCACTAAATGTCACTAGCTCTCGTTGTTAGCTCTACACCAAATTTCACTATCCACACTATCTCACACTATCTCACACAGCAATCACTAGCATATACTAACCTACAGTTTGGTTTCTACTTACTTACCCCCATCTGCGTAATGTACTACGTTGGTCTTGATACCGACGCGAAGTTTAACTTGCCTGGTTTCTGGCCAGATCCTTCAACATTGAACCAGGTTCCAAAAGAGCCCCATGAAATCCAAGCGGAAGTAGCGAGGATCAGAAGGGAAAGGGCTGACAGAAGAAGAAGATTGGAAGAGAAGGCGAGAGAATTAGGAATCGAGGAAGAGTAAACGAGATATAGGATTAAATTATATCTAGCGAATCAAAGAGAAGTGACCAAGGCCTTCTCCAAAACCTCTTTAACTATTAGCTAAGAACTTTATGTATATAGGAAATGACCGCTAATGCGGTTTCAGCTACAAGCTGCCACGAGTATATAGCAACAAATGAAATTGTGTATAAAGATTATGTATTTGCTGTAATTTGATGGAGAATTTCCAGACAAAAATGCATATTGTGACGTGTGATTACCGATATTAAAGGTATTGTCAGTTAATGATACTTTTCAATATGTTGTTTGGGCGATACTTGTGTCAAAGTTTCATGAGGAGCCTGGGGATTCTATCACGGTATTTATTATGAGAAATGGGTACTTGATAAACATTTTTGTTGCTCCCTTTTACTCCCACGATCAAGAAATATAGATCCACAATAATACCTCCAGAGAATGTGCCGTTTTTTGTGGTTGCAAATATTTCCAGACACATTTCCATCTCCACACAGAATCAAACCAACATTACGAAAATCATGAGAATCATGAAGTTATGAAAATTACCCCCTAATCGACTCTCTGTACTGCTATCTACCCCCTTAAATATAAAGAGTTATTTTTAAGAGTTTTTGACAATATCTGACAATAATATATAAGAGATGACAAAATAATCGGCGAAACTAAATAATAAAGAATTGAAGAACCACCGGAATTGAGCACCAATTAGTGAAAGTTCATTTGAAAGGTGCTTTAGAATTCATATTCAATTTATTCAAGAGGTTTAGCGGTTCTCAAATATGGCTGCAAATGAAAATACCAAAATTCTAGCGAGGATTTTGTGGCATATTTTTAGAGAGGCCCGCTACGAGAAAATACTGACACTACCCTAGTGGGAGATAGCACTATCTATCACTTATAGTTACAAATGTTTATGGAGATTTAATTCCTTACTAATTAGTTTGTTCGATTAAAAATTAAGAGGTTAGTGAGGATCTAATGAGGTTTTTAGTGAGGTTTTAGTGGAAGCCATAAAGAAACTTTTGAGGAGCTAGCGAGGAGCTAGTGAGGATCTAATGAGGATCTATGAAGGAACTAGCGAGGATCGAGCAACCTAAGCCATCGACTACTCACCATCAAATCTATTTTGAAGGTCCTTTAAGTTTCTTCTAAGATCGCTCACTGTATTGTCGGAGAGTTTCAACGTACTAGAAGACGAATCTAAAAGTTTACCGAGGACCTTCATCATCTCGTACTCGCTGCTAGGATTAGTGGCGAACTGATTTCTCGCTAAAGTTGCTGAGGTTCTCGCTAAAGCAGCTAAATTTTGTCCCTGCAAATTTTGTTCCTGCAAATTCTGGCCTCTCAGTAAATTTCCCAGCAAGTCTCTTGAGTTTCTGATATTTCTCTCTGAGTCTTCGTTCAATATTGGCGGTAAATTCTCACTACTTTTCTGTAAGTAATTCATGCTTGCAGAAGAGCCGTCAAGCTGGCGTCTTTTTCCTGACCATTCATCGTCTCTAGCGCCGAGCGGCACAAGCGGTGCTAGCGGGATATGGGGAGACAACGCAGTGGAGGTTTTCGGCACCATAGAATGAAATCTTGAGTTATCCGGTAATTTACTGAACGGTGCCTCTGAGAAATAGGGAGATTTAGGGAGACTGTCGTTATAAAATTGTCTTGACTCAGGAAATTGTCGCGACTCAGGAAATTGTCGTGGTTCTGGAAACTGTCGAGGCTCCAAAAGCGACGTAATACTGAGAGAATTCGCTGGTGCAGGGGTAGACAACGACGGCGACATTTGGTTGAAGAGTTGGGCAGAAAATTCCGGTAGGTCTGCCTTAGGAGTCGGTGAATGTGAAAATTTAGGCGAGTTTGAGAATTTAGGCGAATTTGAAAATTTAGGCGAGTCTGTCGCTAAATTTGGCTGGCGTGACTGAATTGTCCCTAAATTTGGTAAATTTGTCGGTAAATTATCTCTAGCCAAGTTTTCAGTACGCAAATTCTCAGTTTCCTCCATTAAATCTGTCATTATTCCTCTATTCTCTAAAGTACCCGACCCAGACTCTAAATTACCGACAATACTCTCGATATTTTCGTTCGAATTGGTGTACCATTGTTCTTCATTCATTACCAGCTCGCTCAACGTTTCGCTAGATTGTTGCTCGAAGTTGTCCAGCAAACAGCTGCCGATGATTTCATCAATAGAAACATAACTAAGGGTGATTTTTGCCCGTTCGTTGACCAACCCCAACAAATTGTCTATTTCCCAGGGAATTACCACGTTTAAATAGCCCATAATCTCAGCAAGTTTCTCGTAACTCTTCTTAGTATTGTACTTAGACGTACGGACGTCTAATGGTGCTAATGTTGCAAGCAGATTAGCGACAATACCGGCGTCACTAGCAGGCCACGGAGTCTTTAAATTAATAAGATACGTTCTTTTCCATGCTAGGTAGATTTTCTCCTGGGAAAGTGAGTCCCAGGACCGTTTGATCCATTCAATAACTTTAATGAATGGGATATTATAGTCTGCTTCAGAGAGAACCTCCATAGTGGAGTGGCTCTCATTTCCCGCGTCGAAAGGCGAAAAGTTCTCGCTAAAATTTGGATTTTGAAACTGGTTCTCGCTAAAACTTCCTCTATAATCATTTTTTGTCGCTGGCTTGTCGGTATTTTTTGCCGTTTCGTCCTTATTCTCGCCAGTTCTCGCTGATTTCTCGTTTTTACTGATTCTCTGCAAATTAATCATCTCTAAATACTGCTGCAACCGGTACAATATCTTGAATTCCTCGATGATTCCGAAATTCATGGGTAGATAATCGAATTTTATACCTTCAAACGACGTGTTGTAGGGATTTTTGTGGCTAGCGTTGTTTTTCAAGTAGCAAAGTTTGATATGGTTAAATTTCAAGTTGATTATCCGGTGGGAACTCGAATCATCAAGAACAATCAAGATCTTTCTGTTGGGCGAAACGCTGGAGATTTTATGCTCTAAAGTAAGCAAATAGTTCTGAAACATCGAGCTGGTGATCCATTTGTTACTATTTGATTTGTAGAAGATATTATAGATCTCAGTAATTTTGTTCAGGAGGATTTTGGACGAAGAAAGCATTGGGTTTGGTGACGGTTTGGATTTTACCGAGGGATTGGGTTTAGGGACCGCTGGTTTCTTTAAATTCTTGAAGATCTCGTGAGAGCTGTCGGTAATATCGAATTTGGAGTATTTGCCCACGATCAACGGTGCCAATTTCTCTGATCCATCGATATTACACCCCAACATGATAGTGAGAGAGTTCTCGGTAGAATTGCTTGATTTTAGGCCCTTATCTACCGAGGAAACATCGAAAATCTGGTCCAATGGTAGCGAGTAAAAGAGCTGGAATTCGTCGATAGTGAAGATATCTTGGGGAGAGTAATTCTCGTTATAAATCAATTTAGCGAGGTAATTTTTGAGTTCTAGTTTCTCGTCAAGTTTCCAGATCTTGTTGAGTTTGTAGTCACAGTTTTGGGAGACATCTACGCTAGAACCAGTTAGGTTTAGATTTAGACGTTTGAAGAAATGGTTGCACCATTTTTGATTGAAGATTCCGTTGCCGTCTTTTTCTTGGATGGGGAGTCGGTTATAGATGGCGTTAGCGGTGGATTGTATGATGGGAGTAGTGACGGGGATATTCTCCCACGTCGCCTGGGTAATCCACTCGGTAAGGATTTGTCGAAGAAGTGGATTGGATTGTCTTCTCCGGCGTACTAGCTGGAATTCATTATCTTTAGAGGCGATTATATCGTTCTTTGTAGAGAGGATTCGAGAGATGGTGGTTTGGGACGGTGGTTTGGGAGAGTTGTACTGAGCCTGTGCCCAGTTAGCGAGGTCGGTTTGAGTCATCTGGGGAGACGACTCTGATTTGAGACATATGTCGATTTTTTGTTTGATAGTGTAGCCCATAACAGTGCTAGCTAACGGCGGAGCGAAGCGATGGAGTTAGATTAGGGATTTGTGAAATAGCAAACTCCAGAGTGTAGCGATGGAGTCTGATGGCTAATAGTTTGTGAAATTAGCGATTATTAGCGAGTCTCAAGTAGCTATCAGTGATTTTTAGCGAGTCTCGAGAAGCCGATTTGAAGATTATTAGCGAGTCTTAAGTAATTTCAGTGATTATCAGTGAGGATTTGACGTGACTCGGTAATAACAATAATCTAATGAGGATTAATCAGGATTTATCAGTTTAATCAGATTTCTCAGATTGCTCTTCTCTAATTGGTGATGTTGATCTAAACTAGACGATGATAATCCGGTAAATCAGTGAAATGTAGTCGTAAACAGATTAGTGAAGCGATCGAGATCTTAGTGATACAATAGGAACTTAGCTGTGCTGGTTATTGATCTTCTTTGCGAGAACTTACTGAGGGATCGTGGACTGTAATTAGAATCTCTAGTCAGTTTAAATATTTAGGGAGATTATCAGATCAGATCAGGTCGTGAGTCGTTAGTTGTGAGTCGTGAGGGTAGAAATCGTAAGGGCCCTAGTTAGTGTTGGTTAGAGTTGTTAGTGTGAGTTTGGCTCTAATTTGGCTCTAATTTAGCAATTTGGCTCTAATTTAGTGTAGATGTTTCTAAAGCTCCTTTTAGCGATAGCGTCCTTGTGATTGCGGGATTGACGCTGTTGATTTAGCGACTGCTTATTATAAGCAGGCTTGTCGCTTTGGCGATACTCTAACGATACTTAGCGAGAGTTGTTCTTTATCAGTTCTGACGCGTAACTGAGTGGTGCCGGTTTATGATTTAACTGCCGTTAGTGTTGGTGGAGTTGTTGATCTAGCGGCGGTTAGTAATGGTACGTATTTAGTGGTCCGCCTGAGTACGTAAGTTACCAATTGTGAGGTTCAGTGAGGAGATTACCGACATTGGTGTTGTTTCTAAGAGGTTTCTGGTCCTGCTGATGGCTGTTGATGTCTGGTGATGTGGGCGTGCGCGAACCAATATGGAAAGTAGAAAGAACTAGAGAGAAGTAGAGAGAAGTAGAGAGAAGTAGAGGGCTAGTGGGATCACTAACTAAGCTAGGCGGAATCCCTGAGAGAAATCTTCATTAAATCTTCACTAAATATTCACTGGATCTTCGTCTCTTATTACTTCTTGCTGTCTACCAATATATACGATTACATAATCAACTTTAGAATACTGAAGAATATATTACATAATCAACTACTAGTGTCTTAATAAAGTCAGGGATGTTTAAGTGACCCACCAGTGTCAGGAGTCGCGTGTTCCCCGGGGCTCTCCCTAATCCTTTCCTTCTCCTTACATTTCTGAGATTGCTGGTGTCTCGTGACGTACCGGAAGACAGTCGTGCGAAGTGGAGGCTATCACGCTACTTAGTAGAGCGGAGTTATCCTAGAGAAAGAATCAGCTGTTGACTAGTGTGGTTACGAGTGTAGAGAAGATGTCGGGATATTAGAGATAATTAGAGATAATATTTAGGAGATATAATGGAATGTAGAGAGAGATATTAATATTTAGTGAGAGATATTAATATTTAGCGAGAGATTAATATTTAGCGAGATATTCAAATATTTAGGGAGGTTTGGAATAAATTCTTGGATAAACGTCAGTAAACGAGAATGCAAATTTCTGCTTATGTAAGCAACCAATAAAGGTCAATAAAGTCAACCAAACGCCTTTAAATCGGATCCAGATCATAATCTGATGAAGGAGGATTCCAATGGCCAGTTTGATGGGATAATGGAGTGAACATACCTAATTTATACTCGGATGTCAGGAAAACCGGACTTGTCAATATCACGTGATGACTCTCGGTGACTCGCCATGACTCTCGGTGACTCACCATGACTCCGGATAAAAGTTAACTACCAAAGTTTCTACCAAGTAAAGAGATATGAAAGGAGATCAGCGAGTGGTGACATATAAATAGTGACGGGTACATAAATGAATGAAAGTTGATCAGGATTAGGGAGGTTAACGAGAGTTAAATGAGGTCTCTGTACAATTGTCAGTTTAGTGAGAGTTTCCAGTAATATATCTAAGTTCATCAAGAATTAGCGTAAATCTCCCGAGAGAAGCTAATGAAAGTTTTGTGAAGAACTTGACCCAGATCTCAATACAGTTCCTCTCACTAAAACTTATCTCACTACAACTCTGGAGATCAAACACCTCTATACGCTTAGTCCTTAGGTTTATCTTCAAATTAACACACATTTTATCGGCCAGGAGCCCTAAACTAATTACTCCATATCCTTTCATATATGTATATTGTGTCATATCATATGCTATACATCATACAGTACCCATTTTACTGAGTAACCTTCCAAAACAGTGCCTAGCGGCCCTGATCTGGCCCTGATAACTAAGTCATCAGGACAAAAATCCCATCCTGGTGACACATAGTCAACTGCACAGACTTCCTTGGAGGATATGGTCTATCATCCTTACTCTCAAGAACAGGGAACATCTGCAATAACCTCACTATAATATAACTAGCTTCGGTCAAAGCAAATTGTTGTCCCAAACAGATTCTAGGGCCACCGTTAAATGGTACATAAGCCCAGCCGAGTCTCTTAGCATCTTCCCATCTTTCAGGTCTAAACACATCAGCATCCTTGCCGTAATACTCTGGGTCTCTGTGTGTAGCGTATACAGCATACGCCACGGTGGTACCCTTCCCTACATATACCGGCGAGTTACCATCCTTACCACCACCTCTAGGAAGCGTAGTTGTTTTAGTGGCGACTCTAAAGTTGACGGGCACAGAAGGATACAACCTCAAGGCCTCGTTCAAGACCCACTTCAAGTATTCACACTTCTTCAAAGATTCAAAAGTGATGCTAGGAATATCTTCCGGCGTGCCCTCACCAAAATGCTGCAAAATTTCTGCACGTAATTTTGCTGCAATTTCTGGATTTCTCGCCAACTCAAAGAACGTAAACGATAACAACCCGGCGGTGGTATCTCTACCAGCAATCATAATGTTAAGAAGCTGGTCCTGCAACATCTTGGGGTTTCTGGTCTGTTTGACGAGCTCATACAAGAAAATGTAGCCACCCTTGGATTTGGCCTCCAATTCCTCGGGGGTCGCAGCCAATGCCTTGTTCACGTAGTGCTTAGCAAACAAATGGACATCCTTACAGCTCTCCCTAAATTCCTTGGGGTTAATGAGGAAGTAGAACATTTGCGAGTACGCTCTGGACGACAAGTATGCCTGGGCGACGTTGAACGACTCCGCAAACTTATCCTTACCTTCCCACTGTTCGATGGCGAAGGTACTGGTGACAGAGTCATCCACGAGCGAGTGGACACTTTCTCCAAACAAGAATTCAGTGGCGGTATCAACAGTCAACTTGAAGAACAAGTTCTGGAGATCGATGGTGTCGCCTTTGGCGTTCCGGATATGTTGTGCAAATACCTGGAGATGAGGTTCAAGAGACTGGACGTGGGCCACCTGTTCTCTAGCGAACTGAGGTCTCAACATAGTACGGGATTGTTTCCATCCTTCACCGTCGAGAGTAAAGATTCCATCACCAAGAAGCGGCAAAAAGTGTTTGTGTCTGACACCCAAAGCAAAATCATTGAACTGGGTAGCCAAGATAGCCTTAGTGTTCTCTGGGTCCTTAGTCAAAATGACACGCACACCACACAAACGGAGGTAGAACGTTGACGTCGCCAAGTTTACGAACAACGACTCAGCATAGTCCAAGAAGGTCCCTTCGGACTTCATTCTCAACATCTTGACGAGGAGCGGGATGGAGAGCGGGCCACAGTCAAGAAGCTTTATGGGCTCTTTGCAGCCATTTTTCCTGACAAAGAGCTTGATTTTGATGAAGGTGGAGATGGCGTACACCAACGCAGCATAGGATATAATGGCGTACCATTTGGTGAGGTGTGGAGTTATATCAAACATGGTAATTGTAAGTTCTTTAAATCTCAACAATAAGAAATTCTCAGTAAATAAAGATCTCACTCAGTAAATTTAGTTGATAAGAGGATATACTTCAGTAAATATCAGAACGAGTGGTGGATCTATTGGTAGATATAAATTTCAACAGTATCTTGGTTCGAAAGTTATAATAAAGTGTATTGATTCTCGCTAATTCTTGCTAATTCTCTAACTCTGATTTCTTTGGGATTCCCGATCTTTAGTACGTCTATCAACTATCACATCTTCGGTTCTCATCTCGCTATATATACGATCATCATCACGCATGTGAATTTTGGCCTGGGTGACGAGAACTATTGTGATTTAGTGGGGAACAAACATGTGAAATTCGGATAATTTAGCCACGACGTGATTGGCTATTTCACTAGAATTGCTAGAATCCAGGAGTGTTGTGATATCTTAGTAAGCTCATGGGATCGTTGTACCTTAGTGGAACTCTGTGCCCTCAGTAGATTTCTGTGCCTTAGTAGAACTCACCATCTCTAAACCTAACCTCTTGATAGTGCGACTTCCGCGACATTTCTAACCCTTAGGGACTAAGAGCAGAGTGCTTTTTCTTATTAGAAGTCTTACTGATCATACATATTTATAAGGAGGCCATCTCACCAACCTCAGCACTCTCACATTTAGTACTCCTATACCATCCCCAACAATACTGCCTGGCAAATCAGTTGCATGCATCTGCTTCTGATATTTTCTGAATTGTATGTTATTTTCTTATTTTTTTTCCAGGATTGCGCGCACGTGAGGGGGAAAATGTCGAACGTGAAACTGTCAATGTATAGGGATACGATGTAACCAGATGTAGAGAAGATGCATGTGACAAGGTGAGTGTGAGATCGGAATTGTTGGGAAGGTGTACCTCTTGCCTCTCAATTGCTTTCATGTATGTGATTTATTTAGATTTATGAAGTGTTGATCGTGCTGACATAATCATAAAATTAAAAAAATATTTTTGAGAGTTAAATCCCAAAATGGGGAAAATATATTTGATTACATAAAATAGTAAGAGAGCTTACGTAATTCTATATATTGCTATGTATTTCACAAGAATGTAGTAAAGGGGTACCTGAAATATAATTTCACAGGCAGTTAGAGATACGGCTGAAAGGATGAAAGACAGGTAGCAATTGGCGAAAATTTCAAGATATTTAGTGGGGATTAGTGGCGATTAGTGATATTTAGTGATATTTTGTGATATTTAGTGAGAGGAAATACTAATAATAACAGAGAATTTCAAAGTTTTGTGAGGTTTATTGTATAATGTGAGCCTGGAACCACAAAATTAGAAAGCTCTTCAGGTCTTGGAGAAATCTTTGGCTAAACATCCTCTAAATATCCACTAATTTCCTTTAGTTTCCTTTAATTTCCTGGTTTCCCCGAGTGCTTATATAGATTTTCAGATTTCCATGTTACCATGCCGTGATTCTAGCGAGTAACTCGCCACGCTCGTTACTCACAGAGTTTCAGTCTCCACTCCCCGTAACAACCCGCTTCTATAACCCTCGCTAACCTCCCTGCCTCGAGCGTCCACTCCCCGTAAAATCAACTGGTTGATCAACAAATTCAAATCATTGCTGATATGGAACTTGATGATCGACTTGTTCAAGCCCAAGATCCGTACCTTCCCCGACATGTTCATCAACACGTCGATCGGGTCGTAGAACTTTAGCGACTGTTCATCACTAAATTCGATCAAGGCCCTGATGAAGTTCGGTTTATCCATGGAGTTCTTAAGGAGAACGTCCCAGCACTGGCGGTCGTTTTGAGACCGTGCAAACTCGATAGCGAGAGTTGGGTCGTTTATTTTAGTGATGATTAGCGATATTGCCTTCTCGTTCTCACCAATTTTACCAAGTAAGTACACAAGTTCATGGGAGTAGTCGTTTTCCTCACAAATCGCTATAGCGTCACTTATATTGTAGTTGTTGTGGCGTTGGAGGAACAGGAGGAGACTCTCGCGAGAGTATTGTGCGTAGAGGCTGACGAGGATATCGCTAAACGGTTCCACCACGAACGGGTCAGCTGCTGCAAGCTCTTCTAGGTAGAAAAAGCTGATGAAGTTGAGATGGTGCCCCCGGAAGTGGGAAATGATTTCCAGCGGAACGATTTCGTGCTGGTTTTCCACGAGTATTTTTATGATATCCTTCAAAAGAGGCTGAAGTTTAGCGATGGGAAATGTGTCGAGCTCGTTATTTTGGAAACGAATCCTCACGAACTTAGCGAGGTCGTCTTTAAAGTTACTGAGGATATGGTTGGTGGAGAGGTACTGAATGATATTGGGGTTGTGGAGTGTAATGAGGTGGGGGATCGATTTGGTGGGGTTTGCTGAGAGGTCGTAGAGGGAGATCAAGAGATTATGGAGGAGATTTGTTCGATGGGAAGATGGAGAGTTTCCAGATGTTTCTGGGGATTTACGAGTATCCCCGATATCCGGTTCTTCGTTCTCTTCCCCAATTTCCAGTTCTTCATTCTCTTCCCCATACTCTCCCACTTCCAACTCACCCTCCAAATCCTCTTCCAACCTCTTGATATCATACAACTCAACATCCCAGGACTCTGTCAACTCCCGTAATCTCTCCAAATCCACCTTCAACCAAAACTGCAAGATTTTCGTGTAGATATTCTTCAGGAGCAGTAATTTAGGTGACTTGGGGATGATATTTGTAAGGACGGGGATCTGCCCCGAGTTGAGAAAGATCTCTGCCCAGGTTTCCCACTGGTGAATCATTTCATGGAGAGACCCTTCACGATCAGCTGTCAGAACACTGCTTACTGTTGAAATATCAGACGTCAGCGGATCCGGAACCACGAGCAACCTCGCCAAAAAAGCTCCCGCCTGCTCCCACTCACCTTCTCTCACAAGGTTATCCACGTACAACACACCGAAATTGAGTCTCGCTTTCTCGGTCACGAGATGTTCACTAATTTCCCATGCATCGTAATAGCGTTCTCTAGCTAAGTACCAGTCCAACCGGTCGTGTAGTGAGAGTTCCTCAGCGATGACGGCGTCCCTAGCGCTGATGACGAAGTATCGAGGAGTTTTACCGATATGTTTGCCTAGTAAAAAGTCATTGATGCCTAAATTCTCGCTATTTCTGAGTCCGAGTTCTTCTTCGAACTCGACTTCTCCGGTAGAGGAGTTGATGAGTTTTAGTTCAAGAGACAGAGACTGAGACAGAGACTGAGCAGAGCGAGGTCTCTGATCTCCCAGAGTTGTAGTGTGTGCTGGGGCCAGGTTTTTTAGTGAACTTTCCGAGCCCAGGAGATTCTCACCGATTATTGCTGCACTCAGAGCCCTCGCTACGCTCTGGCTCTTAGCTGTGACCATCCACAAATCGTCCCTAAATGCCACCACTCCACTAACCAACTCGCCCACTTTCACAACCCTCTCAACTTCCACCTTCTTCTCCACTCTAAACAAACTCAACCGACTCACTCCCGAGGAAGCCACTTCGCCACCACCTCCACCAACGCTTACCCGCAACGACCAGATATAATATCCCCAGGCTACCAAAATCCGGTCTGTTTCGGGGAAACTGACCCTGGGCCAGTAGAGGTCGCTCCGTGGGGAATCGGTGGGCCGGGGAATTATGGAAATTACTTGTCGCGACACAATATTACTGATAGTGATCCCCTCATCGTTCATCCAGAGGAGAATATCGTCCACCACCAGGATACCCACGACAGGCCCGGAGCCCTCGTCTAAAATCACATCCGAGCGCTTGCCTAGCCAATTCCTCGTGGAGTAGATCACTTTACCGCTCATACCACCGCTAACGAGGCCACGAGTTTTAGCGTAGTTCCGGTCGAGCACCACACTATGGATAGGTCGCTGGAAATCATACGCCACGATATCCTTCTCGTCAAGAATCGACCCCACCACCACCGTTCCGTCCATGGATCCCGTGGCAAAGAAGTGTCCGTCGGTAAATATACTGAGTACCGACGCACGGTGGGCCCTAAAGGTCCTCACAGCTTTTAGTGACGGCGTGGTAATATGGACGAAGCCAGAATGTGTAGCGAAGAAGAAATACGAGTCGTGAAAATTGCATGTAGAGACGGGGTCGTTAGTGAAGAACGTTGCTGGGAGGGATGTGATTCTGGTATACTTTAGTTTAGGGGGAAGCTCTTCAGATTCCAGACCCTCCAGGGATCCCAGTGAGTCCAGGGAGCCCAGCGAGTGCAGAATTAGTGAGGCATTATCAGTATCAGAGTCGGCCCCATCAGTGAGAGTCTTATTAGTCTCGTTAGCCCCGTCAGTATCTGAGTTATTTGAGTTATCTGAGTTATTTGAGTTATTCTCAGCGGTTTCGCCACTATATTCGTTAGAGTGACTAGCCACACTATTCCCGCTAGCTTCTGGCTCGTTAGTTGTGTTAGTTTCTTCAATATCTCCTTGTTTCTGCCGTGACTCTCCATCTTGGGCACTCTTGGTGACCTCTCTAACTTTCCCAGTAGATGGTAGGATTTTCTCGCTAGAACTCTCGCTAGCACTTCCAGCCGTGTTAGAGGTGCTTGTATGCCCTGTGGCCCTATTTTCTTCTATATCATCGTTCAATTCCATGTGGCGTAGATAGATGGATTGTTTATCAGTGAGAAAAGAATTGATTGTGAAATAAAACTGGAGAGGATTAGGGAGTTAGTGAGAGAAAATGAGAATTAGCGAGAGAAAAATGAGAATTAGTGAGAAACTATTGAGAATGAAAGAATTTAGTGAGAATCTAAAGATAATTTAATGAGAATTTAAAGTGAATTTATTGAGAACTTAGAAGAGATATACTTTATTACTCACAAATCAGGCGATTTAAAGAGGGTGGGAGAAGATTATGGCATATAATTCATAGAGTATAATATACCACCGCATTATAAGTATTTATACCCCACAGCCCTGTGGGATATTTAATATATACCCTAAGAATTTTGGGATTCTCATTTTCTCACTATTCTCACCATCTCAGTACTTTTTCATTTTTTCCAACTAATAAATATGATCTGTTACTCACTAGCTCCAGAAACTATCGCTAAAATCATATTTTTCCTAAAAAAGTACTTACCTCATCACACATTTCTCACTAAATTTCACACATCTCTCACTAAATCTAACTTCATTCTCACTAATCTACGAATCTAACTTAATCTCACTTTTCCAATCTCATAATTAACATCACTAACCACAATGCTTACTGCGTCCAAAGGAGTCCTCGTCCAGTGTGACCCGTCGATCCGGGCCCTCATCCTCCAGATCGACTCCAAGACGCCGGGAATCGTCCTAGAGGAGTTGGACGAGACACATTTGTTAATTAAACAGGACCAGGTGAAAAATGTCAAATTTGAGTTGAACAAATTGTTGTCGATGAATATTTATAATCCATTTGACGAGGAATAGAGAGAGAGAGTTCTAGAGGGGATATCGAGATGTCGAGATATCTCGTGGGATATCTCGCTAGATGAGCCAGCGACCCTAAATCTACCGACTAATCAACTAGTAATCGTTAGGTGAGACCAGGTAGCTAATTATGAGTTACTGAGACTAATCCACTGAGCCAACAAGGAGCCAGTGAGAGGCGAAATATTTAGTGAACAGTTAGTGATCCTTACCGATAATGATATGGCCAGTGAGGTTTAGTGGACTATGAACTAGTGAACATTCCCAGCGAGCCAGAGAGAGTTGAATCGGTGAGGTGACGGAGAGACAAATCTCCTGAGTCTGAGGCTGGTGACTTAAAATGGCCGTAGAGTCTCACTGGAGTCTCGCTAGAGTCTCGCTAGATCTTTACGTCACTTTACTTAAAATATCCAGAATTCATCAGTAATGGTAGCGAGAATATAATTATGGCCACTGGTGTTAAGAGTTCATTAATGAGTTACTCACCAATGATTTCTCACCAATGATTTCCTACCAATGATTTACTCACCAATGATTTACTCACCATTTTACATAAGAACTCTGACTGTTATTAGCGTTTAGATGATGGTGGTGAGAGCTAGCGAGAGCTAGTGAGAGCAGCGAGAGTCTGCTGGATCTAATTAGAGACACTAAGGAGATTTAGCAGTGTTTCCAGCAAAGTTTGCTAAGAAACAGCGAATTAGTGAAGAATTAGCGTTGGTAACAAATTTACCAAGGCGAACACTAAACTAATTAGAACAATATCCCTAAAAACGGAGAATTCTGAAGAGTTCTCGCTAGTGACGATGTTTTAGCATCTAATTGAGCCCTTAGTGATTGCGGTTCGTTAATTATGGCCACTTTCCGAGATATGGCTCAGAATAAGGAGACTTAAATATTCGAGAAAGTGAGCTTAATGACAGTGTCCCTGGGAGCCACTAATTTGTTAAATCTAGAGATAACTCACTACAGAAATAGCGACAATTCACACTTAACTCAGTAGTTACTACTAACGAATACTATTTCTTTAATTTATCGTATATCTCCATATTGAAATGTATTACTATTTAGAAACGAGCCGTCGCAAAGTTAGCGAGGCATCTCGTCATTTTCATGAGAGTTTCCTGTAATTCCATCGGTATTCTCGATAACTAGCGAAATTCCATCGCTATTTAATGATGTTATGTGAATATTGAAAGTAATTTAGTGATTTCACTCAGAATTAACAGGATTTTATGTATGGGAGTGGACCGGAAATAGTTCATTGGAAACTGATACTTGCTACGTTGAAATCAGTTCAATAACTCAATAACTCAAGAGTATTTCCTCGCTAGCTCCCGAGTATTTCCTCGCTAGCTCCCGAGCATTTTCTCGCTAGCTCGCGAGAGTCTTTCCATAACGAATTCACCTTCACTAGCTCAGTTCTTCACTAGCTCAGTTCTGAGACGTTAAATCTTCTAAGAATACACTCAACGCATCCACCTCCATAAAATCCTCCTCCCGTTCCTCCTCCAAGCTAACGACGTACTTTTCGTATGTCACTAGAATCACGTTCGTCAAACTTTCCAACAAGAAATTGACGATTTGTGGATCCTTAATAAAAAGCTTGATCTGCTGGTGATAATTTGGTATCATAATCAAAAGATTATCTTTAAAGGCAGTGATGGTGATTAGTGGAGTGTTAGAATTAGTAGAATTAGCGCCCTCAGTAGAATTAGCGACATTTTTCTCAGTAGAATTAGCGACACTTTTCTCAGAATTAACACTCTTCTCACTAAGCTTTTCATTTAGCGGCTCACAGATTCTTCTTCCACCCTCCTCCACAAACTCACGAACGACATTCTCCAACTCCAATTCGATCTCCAAATTAGCGTCGATCATATCGTTGACCACCTTTGGCACCGACTTCCTCGCTAACTCGAGAAATCCGTCGTTAAACGTGAATTCTCCTCTACGGATCAGGGTCCAAACGGCACTAAAACCGCTGGTGAGTCCGCCAGTGAAATCGATGGAAAAATCGTTCCTCGTGAACTGGATGTCGAAATTAGTGACCTGGCTCTTTAGGAGAATAAGATTTTGCAAGTAGAGAAGTTGTGTGTCCACCAGTCCGAGGTGGGTTAGCGAGAGACTGTAGAATGGGCCCTTAAGGAGGATTATGCATGAGTGAACAATGTAGTGGGCTAAATCGTCGAAAACCATGGAATTGATGAGTTCGTAGATGTTAGAGAGGAGCGTGAGTGCTTTAGCGAGGGGTGGGTAGACGTTGGGGAAGAGATTATCGGGGTAGTCGATATCTAGAGGACGAAGCGAAGGATTCAGGAGCGAAGCGGATGAATCCTTAGCGAGGGAATCACTTTCTTCCCCATTTGTCTCGGTAGTTTTGGAGTCTTCAGTAGTATTAGTGAGAATTTTATTAGAATTGGTGAGACCTTCACCAGTACTAGTGAGAACGTCCCCAGTATTAGTGAGAATTTCTCCATCTTTCTCATTTTTCTCACTATTTTTCTCACTACTTCTATCTTTCTCGCTACCTCCATTTCTATCTATTTTTCTTCTTCTTCCTCCCACTCTAACGTCAAACATCAAATCTTCAGGTTCAGGCTTATATCCCATCAACTTATCATCAACATAAAGCTGGATCCGAAATATCAACCGAGTTTGGACGTCGTGAAGAATGTTTTGGAACAAATCGCCGTAATTTATCGTCAGAACCTCGAAATTTACCGAACTTCGACGAGAGAAATCGTCGCTAAACTCTTCAAACTCATAATATTTCTGGAGTAAAGTTGTGACCTGGCACAATTTGCTTATTTTGCTCTCCCTAAGAATCAAGTAACGCAAATTATCATACAAAGGTTCGAGAAGTTCAGCAAGAAATTGATAGAATTCCTGTTCCATATAGTTAGGGATAGGGCCCAGCACGAAGAGCTTCTTGAAGAGGTTGAATTCCTTCTCCACGATCGTTTTGTAGTAGGAGATTTGATCCTGAAAGATCTGGACAAAGTTTGATTTTGGAGAGTCAATAGAGTCAGTTAGTGAGGTACTAGAGTTATTTAGTGAGCCACTAATATTTTTCTCACTAAGTTTCTCACTACTATTATGATTTTTCTCATTTTTGTCACTAAGTTTCTCATTTTTGTCACTATTTTTCATATTTCTCTCGTTTTCCAAATACTTGCTCACTAAATTTCTTCTAATTCTGAAATAATTAGCGAGAACATCCTTCAACAACCCCAAATATTCATGATGATTCGAGATTCTGGACACAATTTCCTGTATCAACAAGTTGAATTCGTCTCCATGAAACTTTATATAGTTAAGAAACTCATTATACACCAACAAGTTGAAATTCTCTTCTTCACGATACACTTTCTCGTCGATTTCCTTGAGTTCAAGCACCAAATAGTTCTTGATCAAGGTCAATCCTCTCGTCATACACTGTCTAAACCTGCTGGTGTAAGTCTCGATGTCTCTAAAGTTCTCGTGCTGAGCAAAGAAATCTAGCGAGGAATCAAGTTGGACAAGAATTTCGTCGCTAAAATATTGGTGACGCTGGATCAAATTGAACCCCGAACGAGAGAGGTTTTTAGTGATAGTCTCAAGGTTTTCGAAGTGCTGGAGGTATCCCTCTATTTGTGAGAGTTTGGTGGAGTAGGAGGTCTCAAGAGAGAGAAGTTTAGACGAGGTAGCGTCGAATTCAGACGTTTCGTGAGAGATTTGGTTATACTTAGCGAGAAGTGAGTCGGTAGAAGCAATGAGAGAATTGGTGGAGGTTATAATGTTGAGGAGGTTGGATTTGTTGGTGGAACAGGTGGTCTGGAAGTTTTGAAATTGGTTAGTGGAGAGTGCTGAGATGGCGTCGATAGAGGACGAGGGAAGGAGACAGTTGTAGTTGAAGGTGGAGGTATAGGCAGACCAGAGAGATTGTGAGTCAGCGGAGGTAAGGGGAGTCATTAGCGAAGGATTTGTGAGTAGAGGGAGAAATTCTTGAGGGAGAGCCATATCATTAGTGGATGAATTAGCGAGAGACTCTTGACCAGTAGTGGATGATTCTTGATGATTAGCTAGAGATTCTTCACCTTTAACGAGAGATTCTTCACCATTAATGGATTCTTCACCATTAACAGATTCTTCTGGTGAAATATCCATAGACTCTTTTAGTGAGGTGCTACTGAGCAAAGCCAGATCATTATTGGCCAGCACTGAATTATCCTCGGTGGTCTTTTCAAGATCTTCAGCGGGATCTTCACTAAGCTGGCTGAGTTTCGACTCCTCAGCTTCAGGATTTCTAGAACTGTCTCTAAACTGAGTAGTTTCTGATGAGGTCCCTGTAGTTTCTAACTTACTGCTGGCGAGCTTCTCGTCCACAGAGTCTCCAGTTCCCGCTTCGTTATTTAAATGTGACGTGTCGTCCAGCACCTTTAGATCCCCGAACTCTTCGAGATCTCCAGCAGCCAGACCAGTTAGTGTAGCCAGGCCAGTCATTTGCGTAGCCAGCGTGTTATTAAAGCTCTCAATCTTCGTACTGTGTACATTTCCAAACTCTGTCGGGGTCTCTGAGTGTTTTGGTTCTGTTGATCGGGACCGTCTCTGGGCCGAAATCGTCTCCAGGCCCAAGTTTAAAGCGTCCTCGGTATACGTTGGGACGTCCAAGGCGATTTTCTGCACAATGGATTTGCTTCTGCCTCTCATGGGTGGTGGAAAGATGGTGAGTTGGTATAGTCAATTTGATTCAACGAGATTTTGTAGTGAGAGTTATGGAGTGAGAAAAATGAGAATTAGTGAGAATTAATGAAAATTAGTGAGACTTTTTTGAATGGTTGTGAGAAAGTTTAGAATGTTTGTGAGAAATTGTAAAATATTAGTGAGAAATTCAAAATATTAGTGAGAAATAGTGAGAATCGTCACAAAATAAATTTCATAAATATTAATATCATAAATTAATAGACGCGACAGTTATAACTACCAACCATGATTGATCCCAGGGAAAAGACGAGACCTAACGAGGATCTGCTCACCGAGGACTCAGAAGATGAGATGAAGGACTTACTAAAGGAATTTGAGGCCAGGTATAATTCACTCAAGCAGAAGCGTAGGGAGAAACTGGCGAGATCAGGATCGGTAGAGAAAGAAGAGAATGAAGAAGCAAATGTGGCGAAGAATGAGTTGGTAAAGATAGTGAGAAAGGAGTTAGCGAGTAAGGAGTTGAAGAGGCCAGTGGTGGTGAAACAGGAATTAGTGAAACCAGCGGTGGTGAAGCAAGAGTTAGCGGCTGCTATTAGAATTACCAATGGATCTAGAACCGACTCACTGACCCGTGACGTATCTCAAAAGATCCAGAAGGCTAACCAGAAGGAAATTCCACCAAAGACCTCTAAAGATCCAGTTCTAGAAGTTACTGGGTCTCCCCCTAGAAAGATACCGACACCACGAATAGCTCTAGATAATTCACGAGAGAGAATGTCGGGATCTAGAGAGAATTTAGCGGCTTTGTTGTCGTTAACTAAAGAGAATTCAGCGACTCTTTTACCAGCTAAAACTCTGGAACGCTCGGTACTGAACTCAGTACTGAGCTCGGCCGCAAATCTACCAAACTTACCTGTCACTACCACTCCCACTAACGTCACTAACATTGCCACCAATTTCCTCACTAAACTCTACAAAACTTCCACTAATACTCCCAAATCCTCCATCAACTACAATAACCGTAAATTCTCCCTAGCTCTACCGACCCCACAGTCTCTCGATGTCGATGAAATCGAGCCGGTTACCAGACAGAACCTCCGTAAGCGCTACGTCTCCCAGAAGGACCTCGACCACCTTCTTACCGACGTAAAACTTCTCCGAGTAGACAAATTACTCGCTAAAGTCCACCGAACGAATGATTACGCCGAGCCAGAGTACACTAACTGGTGTTTCTGTGGCGTGGTGCTCAAGAAATTTGATCCCCAGACGTCTCGGGACGGTAAGCATAAATGGATGAAAGTTAGCGTGGGCGACTTTTCTCGCTCAGTAGAGTTGATGTTGTTCGAAGAGGCGTTTTCAGCGTACTGGAAGTTGCGTTTGGGCGACGTGGTGTATATTTTGAACCCGCTGGTGAGCAAGTACAGTTTCGGGACCACTAGCGGTCCGGCGAAGACGGGATTTACGCTCAAATTAGCCGATCATAATGTCGGTTCCGTGGTGGAGGTGGGAGCATGTCGTGATTATGGAGTCTGTAGCGCAGTCAAGAAGGACGGGAGCACTTGTGGTGATGTAGTAAACACGAAAAAGGCGACGTTGTGTGAATATCATATGGAGGAACGGTACCGTGGAGGAAATAAACGGATGGAATTGAACGGAAGTGTGCAAATGAGGGAGCCGGGTCGCCCAGGAGGTCAATTTTCTCACCAGGCCCATCAGAAACATGGCCAGAATGGTCAGAATGGTAAGAATTACGGTCAGAATGGCCAGAATCGTCAATATGCCGGCCAGTTCAATCAATTTGGTGGTCATTTTACCACCTACAACGAGCAGACGCAAATCTTTGGTAGCGAGAGTTCGTTTTCTAAAGCGAAATATGACGATCCTCGTGCTCTTATCACCGCTGCCGACAAACGTCGTCGTTTAAACGACCAAAAAGCCAAAGAAGCTCTTGAGGAGAGGCTACGTAAACATTCGTCCCAACACAAAACTGCTGAACGTCTCAATTTACTTCCCACTAAAGTTGTCGACGGCCAGAAGCTCGCTGATGGTAAAAACCGACTGTTTCCCAACGGAATGATCAGTAAAATTGGCTTTGATCCGACTGTGACTCTCCAGGCTTCCCTCCAGCCCCATACAAAGAAACAGGAATTAGCGAGAGTCCGGGAGTTGAATGAGTTGAGCTCCAGCATGTCTGCGGAGAGGAATCTAGCGAGTTCCAGCGAGGATCAGCGTCATAGAAGTGATTTATGGAAGAAAAACGTCAGGGATAGAAAGGAATATAAGCGAAAAGTAGGAGAAAGCTGGGGAAGAACGAAGGAGGAAGAGATGTATGGAAAGGCCAGCGAGACCACCAATAGGGCCACCAATAAGCTCACCAAGAAGTTCACTAAACCTACTAACGAGACCACAGCTACATTGTCCCAAAAGTTTACAGAGAAGTCTCGAACTCTGGGGAGAAAAGTGGAGACAGAACTGGATAGTGACAGTGATATAGATATAGATTTTGGTGAAAGAGCCAAGGAGTACCAGGAGAGGATTAATAAGCTCCAGGGAAGATAGAGAGGACTGATAGAGGAGATATAGAGACAGTTGAGAGTTAGGGATACTAAGGAGTGAGTGAGTATATTAGAACCTATTAGAGGTCTATTAGAGACATATTAGAAGTCTGTTAGAGACATATTTGAGGCCTATTAGAACCCTATCTGTCCACGATACTTGGTGGAGATCCCGAACAGAATTTTGTCTCGCTAAATACATGACTAATGACTTAAATTAAAGATTTAGACTGGTAGATCGTTGATAAGTGAGATGTGACGCCACTGCAACCTCTTGATAGGTCAGCACCACCGGGAATAGGCTCTGTAGTGACCAGGTCTGGCTTAAAATTTGCTCCCAAAATGATTACATAATAATTAGACATTTATTATGTAAGTAAATTTGCAACCAAACCAATATAATTAGAGCTACTTCCATTTATTAGACTCAGCTAGATCTCGAACTCGTCTCTATTTATCCTAAGTCGTTTCTAATTGTCTCAAATCTTAGTTCCGGCTTCGAGAACTTTAAAAGATCATCACCGCCCGTAACTAATCCGATCTATAGGGACTGCTCAAACTCTCAAGATTATGTAATCCACACAACTATATTGAATAAAGTGGTTAATTACTAGTTAAAATTACGGAGAATTCGTATATGATATAGTGAGGTATATTCCGGTTAGTTTAGAGATTGCCTTAGTTGATAGAGACAATTTTGGTCACCATTCCTCTGGCTAAATATACTAGTGTTAATGTACGGCATATAGTAAAATTAGGTATTCTTCTCAGTAAATGGTAAATTGTCACTAAATGTCACTAAATGTCACTAATACTCATTAAATGTCACTATATATCACTAAATGTCACTAAATGTCATTAAATGTCACTAAATCTCCATTTATTTTAGTACTTCCCTGAGCTAGAATTCAAAACTCTCATGATTACATAATCCAAACAACATGTTGATTATTGTGGGTAATTACCGCTCATTATCACTGGGAACTTGTATATGATATATTAAGGACTATATAAGGCTTGCCAGTTGTTAAGTTAGTTAGTAGAGGCAATTTTGGTTAATATTCCTGTAGCTAAATCTACTGACGTAAGTGTACTGCATATAATACAAGAGAACCCTTTAAGAACCTTAATTGTTAGATTATTTGCAGCTTTTACTACTGAAACAACTATGGGTGAAGCGAATAGATCTCACGGGGAGATAGTTAATTGCTGCTACTACGGAATGTATAGAATAGTCCACTATTGCTGTTCTGGCACAGTAAATGATAATTCTCTCGCTAAATTAACTACTGAACGGAGCAAAGTATTCGAAAATTCACAAATACTCCATTAAATTAATGTCACTACTCACTAACATTCGCTTGGCTCCATTAATATTCACAAAGATCCACTAAATCTCATTAAGATCCACTATTCTATTTAAAACACTGTTAATTCACAGTAAACATTTCACGTGATCAATTCTATTCTAGTATGAAACTTTTTGTATAACTTTCTTAGCTCTTGAAATAGGAAGCATGTACTCACACATACTCATACATACTCGTGCGTACTTACGCCGTCTAGGGGTGTCACACAGTAAACAGTAAGTCTTTGGCCGTGATTCATCCAGATTATATAATAAATTACATAATCAGTACTTACGTTAAATCTATACTCTTGTTGGCTGCTAAATCTTGGGCTAGGAATACTGAAGTGGACAAATACTTCCGAATACCGCCGAATACTGCCGAGTATAGGACGTTATAAGGTACACTGCCAGGTTTCGAAACAGAGCAACCAAGCAACGTTGCAGAGGGTCTGAGCACCGTGGTCGGTTTAAGGGCACTGGTACGTGGATGTCGTAATAGGATATAGGGGTGTGTTAGTTTGCAACCAGGGTGAGGTATTGTGTATGAGGGATTATGACATAATTACCACCAAGTAGTACTGAAGAATTTACATATTTAAGTATTTAATAAATATTACGTAATTGCTTATATAAGCAATATCCATATACGCCATGAGCACGCGACCCTTATCTTCTTTGCTACTCCTTATACTAGTAGCCTAGATCGAGGGAGATCCTGATGGGTTAGAGGCACATTCGGAACACACTACTTAAGTTTGTGCTAAGTTTCGGAAGGAAATGTGGTTGTAAGATCTAAACAAGTACAGGTTACGGGAGAGAGATGGGATATCAGTCAAATACAGATCTGAGCCTACTAACATGTATAACCCCCTAATTTGTATAGAGTCGGTCTGTCCACCCTGCCCGACCTAAAAGTCTTCTTCAGTTACAGAGAATTTGGCTACTATTCTTACATTTACACAAGATTAGAGGAATCACGTGACATGATCTGATCTTTTTCACTATCTATGTTAGAGCAATAGTAGATCTGGTGAGTAGAGAAAGTATGCCCGAGATGACGCTAGTTCATGTATAATAGCGACTGATATACTGAAAACACAGTAGTACTCAGTTCATCCCACTAGATCCGGAAGTCTACAGATTAGATTAGATTCGACCAAACACGGGCCGGCCAGTCCAGCCTAGATACGGTCTGCTCCGCGATACGACAACCATCCATCACTCTTGGGGGTCTACGATTTAGAAGCTACATTTTAGAGATTTCTGTTATCAACTATGTTGTAATATATGGTATATTGAATAAATATGCTCGGGCAGTCATGTCTCGAGATCGCGATGGATATGCCAGCATATCCACCTTGAGAATTAGCACTGCCGATGGGTCCGGTAGTATGGCCGAATATTAAATACCCGGAAATGCCATAACCTGTAATAGATACGTAGAATGAACTTTCGGAATTTAAAGCACGTGGATCAGACTTTGATGAGATTTCGATAAAGGACCGTGATGATGTCTCTAAAGAGTGATGATAAACAAGTGAAATGAGATTAACCAGTAGTGATTGTGAATAGCCTGCAAGCCGGTAGTAGAAACTGAGGATAAAAACCGTATTATGATATTTTTTATAACCTGTATAAGTAGTTTATAACCTGCATTATGGAAGATGTTCGAAGTACATTTAACCTGTAAAGTCAACTAAAGATGATTAGACAGAGCTAAGTATTTGAACGAGTCTAGAGCTTCTTTGCTAGGTAAAGTTGCTCTATCCTTAAGCAGGCACGCCCTTGACTGTCTTTAAATAAACGTATCCTAAAACATCTATCAAAAACAACACCATCAAAGGTAAACTTATTATCATCAATAAACTATGCAGAAAATTTATCAATATACTTTCAATTCTCAGGAAAAGGGAGATCATCGAGAGGAATCCAGTCGACGAGAGGTTTGATGTGGAAATCATTGAAAATGACATGTTGTTGTATGATAGTAACTGTTGACTAATGAAAAACTGATGAGTAATGAGACTGTAGTGATTAAGCTGTGAAAATTAACCTGTACTATATGCTTGTTAAATAACCTGTATAATCTGTTATAAGTTTAAGTCTATAGACTCTTCTTATCAACTTGCGGATACGCCTCTTTATATATTCACGGATGTTGTTTTCAAGGGTCAAAAATTTTCTTTTTCGGACTACAACACCGATCGTAAATGTGTACCCGCAGGTCCCACACCCAGCCCCATAGTCGCGGGCTCCAAACAGCTGGATTCCCGTCCGCTATGTGGCAGGTCCAAACAGGTTGTTGTGAATTCAGAGCACCGTATTTAAAGAATTGGTCGGGGGTACAACTTTCCAGGGGTAGAGCTGGTGGTGGCAGGGGCCGTCACAGTAATTATTGTAGAGGTGTTATTGAGTTACTTAGGGAGAATCCGCTGTATGATGTATTTCAGGTATTGCGCGATATTTTAAATGTATCCTCGTCGCCGACAACCACCCTTGAAACTCCGAAATTTTTCGGGTCAAAGCATCGGATATGTGTCGAACTCCTGTCAAAGTATCCGTATTGCGAGCATAATGCATCCCTCTCAATAGTACACGCTTAATCACTCTAGTCAGAATGTTCTTAAACCCCCAGCTCCGTATTTCCTTCTCCTTCTCCCTATCTTTTTAATTATATACAGGAATACAAATAAGGAACCTTTAGATAGCAATTTAACAGATTTGGTGCTACAACTCGTGGGACGGACAAAGTAGGATGGCGGATTGTAGGATATAATGGTGATGTAGTGGTCAGTTGGTATTAGCACTAATGGTGACCAGTATGAAGAGTCTCCTGATTTCGTTTCTTGTTTCACCTGTCTCCAAACCTCAGGGTGAGCTCGGGTGTGGTATTCCCCACGTATGCTCCACATAGTTTATACGTCTTTCCGTAAAACCTTAAACCTGTATGTAGTAAGTTTACCTTTGGTCAGTTCTAGGAAGACACACCTGGTTCCACATTCTTGGAACCATCGCTGGCTCCCACTTTTCTTGATAGTGTGTCGCTAACCTTCCTCACTTGGTGATTGGCTTCCTTATTAGTCGATGTTTTGTAACTATTTAGGAAGTATTTGTTTAGGGACCGACTGGGACTATTTCTCCGAGCGATGAACCAGTTTTATTTAGAGTTCAGATTACTAGTTTTATTTAGTGTTCAGATTATAGATTTTATTTAGTGTTCTGATCACAGGTTTATTTAGTGTTCAGATAACAAGATGGTATCAGATATGTTTTTCATGCATAGTTTATAACTTAGATTTTAGATATTGTTATGCACAAATTATGCAAGGGTGTATGTGGGACACTTTTATAGTAGAAAATATTATTAACACTGCATATAGACAAAAATACCTGCATTGATTACTTGGAGGTAATTATTTCAGCGTATTCTGAAGATGTCTTTTGGTATTACATAAGGTATTATCTATTTAACTAAATGAGTATAGAAATCTCTCAATTAGGTAAATATAGTAATAGAAATAATATGAGTATTCAGTAACTTAAATTTTATCTAACTACAAAGTATTAAATAATATCAAGTATGTAATTATTGCAATCCAGTTGCCTCAACTTTATGTATTCCCGACGATGTGGAAGTGCCAAATACGATATTACACTCTCCTATTTAGTCAACTATCGTACCGTATAGAAGTTGTTTAACCTGCATTTCTTCTCCTCGAACTACCACTTGCATAAAAAACTTAAGAACTAAAGCTGAAAGATACAGAGCATCATATTAATTCCCGAAGGTTTTCTTTATATCTTCCTTCAATCTTATTCTCAGTCTCTTTAGATTAACTTCCCCAAATTTTAGACTCCTAACAATCTAATTAATTCTGTTCAAGTCTGGAGTACATCTATAACATAAAAAAATGATTTTTTTGTGGCATATTATTATAAAAATTATAGGCAGGGCTCATATCACTTCGATATGGGTCAAATGTGAGGAGGTGCGTAAACTTCGAAGAAATCCTTGCTGGCTTTTATTAAGATGTTTACATATGAGCTGGCCAGGACGACGAGACGTATAACCTCAATATGACTTGGTAGCAACTCCGCTGGCTATTGTGTTCCGCCGTATATGTTAAATTGCTGAAGAAAATTTGTTGTGTGGATGATTATAATTATATAAGAAAGTATGTAGATAGAGTTCTGGAACTGGAGGAAAGTGACTAAGAAAGTCGAAGGGCCAGGATAGATTTATGACGAGGAAGGCTATAGTATTTATGAGTGGGATGAGTGTGAGGGGCTCGCCTATTCAATAAATTTATATCATGATAATATGAAGAGTTTGGTGTCGCGAAAGGTATGAGACAACGAATAGAAACGGCGAGATGGCTTAAACAGAAACAACTAATATTAATCAGAGATTCTTATGTTAATTTAAAAGGTCCTGGTTTGTGAAAGGGACGGTTCCAGGGCGGGTGGTCTCAAAGAGCGACTTAGAGGTAGTTTCTAGAGCTACGTAGTCTAACGATAGTCTTTAAGTCAGCTCTGTGTTTTCCTCCATAAACATGTACACACACACGCTCGTCTCGTTGATAACTGACTTACAAACTTCATCACTACTTATCAATTAATTGGTAAAGGTCGAATATCGTACTGTTCATATAATCAGTTAGATCTATTGACACCACTTAAAAATGGCAAGCAGCTCCCATTAATAGAGTGGCTTGGACTATCGACTTTCTCAGCTCACCTATCATAAATATCGCACTATCTGCTTTCAACGTTACCCAACTCTATCTCAATTACAAATGACTCACTAGTTATAAGTCGTGCACCGTCCAAATTACAAGATCCATCGAAATTAAATTTCTTGAATTAGTCAAGATCTACTACGAACACTATAATTCTACAAGCCAGTTCGGTTTACGACAGTAAATTTCACGGCGGGATCATTTTAAGCAGCACCGCAAGATATACATATAAACTTCAGCTTCGCAAGATTGCCTGAACCAACACTGCAAATTAACTCATATCACAATCATGAGTGAGAAGAACCTGAAGTCAGACCAGGCTACGGAGGTCTCTACATCCACCACCTCGACATCGGACATCAAAGTATGGAAAATATTCCGTCGTATGTCTTCCAGATTGGACGCCATCGGGATCGAAACGAGAGGTATCGAGCGTATTGAACCCTACCAACGTTCCACGAACAAGACTCGCCAACTTATCTCTGTCATGGGTCTCTGGTTGTCTGCGTGTGGGGGGTTGAGTTCGATGTCGTCGTTTTATCTTGGTCCGTTACTCTTTGAACTCGGTTTGCGTAATACGCTTATAGCGGGAATTGTCGGGCAATCGATTGGTTGTGGAGTGGCAGCGTACTGCTCACTTATGGGACCTAGATCGGGATGTCGTCAAATGGTCGGTGCCCGATTCCTCTTTGGATGGTGGCTTGTCAAGTTGGTGTCGTTAGTCAGCATCATCGGAGTCATGGGTTGGTCTGTGGTGAACAGTGTCGTAGGAGGCCAGATCTTGGCCAGTATGAGTGAGGGCAAAATATCGCTTAGTGTGGGGATAGTCATCATCGCGGTGATATCATTGGCAGTGTCGATCTGTGGCATCAAACAATTGATGAGAGTCGAGGCTTTTTTAAGTATTCCTGTCAACTTGGCCTTTCTTCTCTTGTATGTCGTGGCCCTGCAAAAATTCGAATATTTGACATTACACGACCCAATATCAGATTTTGCAACCATAAGAGGTAACTGGCTCTCTTTCTTTTCGATTTGTTACTCAATCACTTCAACCTGGGGGTCCATAGCAAGTGACTACTATATCCTTTTCCCAGAAAATACACCCGACCTCACCATTTTCACCATCACTTTGTTTGGAATCTGGATCCCTACGACATTCGTCGGTGTTGCTGGTCTTCTTATTGGAAATGTTGCGTTAACTTATAAGCCATGGGGAGATGCATATGCCCATTTTGGTATGGGAGGATTATTGAACGAAGTTTTCAAGCCATGGGGCGGAGGAGGCAAGTTCCTTCTCATCCTCATCTTCCTCTCGTTGATCTCCAACAACATCATCAATACCTACTCGGCAGCCTTTGGCATTCAATTGGGAGGTCGCTTTTTGGCCAAGATTCCTCGTTGGACCTGGGCTATTCTTGTCACTGGAGTATATTTAGCTTGTGCCTTGGTGGGAAGAAACAAATTCTCCACTATTCTTAGCAACTTTCTCCCTATGGTTGGTTACTGGATCTCTATGTACTTTATTCTCCTTCTCGAGGAGAATGCTATTTTCAGAACTCCTCGTTTTAGACACTTGTACACCAAGGAGTTTCCCAATGAGAAGGAGGTGACCTCAGTCAATTCCATCCACACCTCATCGATCAGAAAGAACCAAAATTACAACTTCAAGATCTGGAACGACTACGACAAGTTGACTCACGGAATCGCTGCAACACTGTCGTTCATCATTGGAGCCACTGGAGCTGCTGTGGGGATGTCACAATCCTATTGGATCGGTCCAGTTGCGAGAAGAATCGGAGGAGAATTCGGAGGAGACATTGCCATGTGGTTATGTATGGGATTCAGTGGGTTAGTTTACCCTGGGTTGAGATATTGGGAATTGGTGAAGTTTGGCCGTTAGTTCTCTACTACCACTACCCAGTGAACTAGAGAAGAACGAGCTGTAATAACTATTATGAAAAAATAATCAACTCAAATTCAATAATTGCAAGAAGCTCTCACTAATCTTTCTCAGATCTCACTATTTTCAATTCTTCCCAATTTCACTAGAATTTTTAGATTACTACATATAGAAGACATCTGTCATAATAAATTAGAAACTAATATGGGAAGTATAATTTGAGGGTTCAGAGTAGTTGAAGTTCATCACCACAGTGAAAAATTTGTTCTATTAAATTCCAACTGGACCTTTAT
>Ga0065707_10000476_pt1 | contig 55000 bp, 29 predicted proteins | sample SwiRhicommuniRL3_FD_59094 | JGI IMG/M metagenome (GOLD analysis project Ga0065707, IMG submission 59094) | Switchgrass rhizosphere bacterial communities from Rose Lake, Michigan, USA - RL3 v2 (version 2) | ecosystem: Host-associated > Plants > Roots > Rhizosphere > Soil | place: East Lansing...
GTTCATGAGATAATTAGTCTCTAATAGTGAGATAAATTAATAATCCGTCTAGTGAGAGATTCTCCTTCTTCTTCCTCTTTTCCTCTAATACTCTGATAACTTCCGTGGAGCTTGGTGATCTCAATGATCTCAGTATGTTCGTCGCTATTTTCAACATATTCCTCGCTATTTATATCGCCAAACCTCTGTCCTATTATCTTCTACGTCCCTCCAAATCTACCACTTCTCTACTTGCTCTCCTCTATCGATTCCCTGGCATCTTCGTCCTTGGTGATGCTCTGGGCCTCCTTCAAAATCGAGTCAATTTTTGCATCCAATTGATCCAACATTTTCTCCAAACTAGCGGCCTGGTTCTCTGCCTCGGTTATGTGTTTGTACACATCAGCGACATTTGATGGTTGGTCGTCTTGAGTCATTGTGGTTGGTGTGTGGAGTTTTGAATTCTGGAAAATGATTTTATATATTAGTTTATATGCAGGTTATATTTTGGGTGCAAAATAGAGGTAGAGGCAAGATGATAAGTGGAGGGTGGAGGGCAGAGGGCATAGGGCACAATTGACATAGAAAGAGCGAGGTCTGTATACGAGGATCTAGAAGAACTGATATCTGAAGTTCAAATGGATTTCTAAGAACTGGGAATCTGAAGATCTACCGGACCGATCTGAGAATGAGACCAGCCACTCAAGAACAGTTGAACCTACGAACCTAGCACTATTAGACTAGCGCTGTTAGACTAACCTTATTGGACTAATGTTATAAATTACTATGAAAAGTCTATGCAGCCTTTAACTAGCGCTTTTTGAACTAAAGATTTCTAGACTATAAAGCCTAAGCTAACGTCTCAGAAGTTAGATCACGTTATCTCTATGTAACCCATTCAAGATGGATATCAACGACAAGAACGAAGCTTGCGACACATCCTCATGGATACCCACACCCCATCTCGAGACACCCTTACTTTCTACCGAGACTCCGATATATGTAGCGGCACGAGAATCAGAGGCTTCACCTAAGGAATGTTCGTGGTAGTGCTTGACATTAAGATCCACGTTCAAATGTTTGGCAAGAGCATCGTTAAACGCAGATAATTGACCGTTACCCTGGCCCTTGATGGTGGTTTCGACACCGTTGATTTCCAAAACGGCATTGATTTCCTTTTGGCCCTTGGATGGAGTGGAGATGCTGTAGTCGACCAATTTGTAGGCACCGGCCGCGGAATCTGTGTCCTCGTAGTCAATAAAGTATTCGGTCTTGAACAAGTCGCATAATTCCTTGTTGGTGAGTTCTTGACCCTTGATCTCGGCACGTTGCTGGACCACTTGGGAGAATGCTACTTGCAAGCCACGAGGCAAGTCCAACTCCAAGTTACGTAAGATAACCCATGCAGAACCACCCTTTCCGGACTGTGAGTTGACTCTGATAATGGCTTCGTAAGTACGTCCAATATCGGCAGGATCCAATGGTAAGTATGGTAATTGCCAGTGCACCTTTTTCCCGGTATTTTCCTTGACGTTTTTGGTGTAGACGTTGAAACCCTTCTTGATGGCGTCTTGATGCGACCCTGAGAAGGCACACACAACGAGAGATCCTCCGTATGGAGCTCTCTGGTGTACTGGGATCTTGTTACATTTTTCAACAATGTCCACAACCGACTTTATATCAGAAAAGTCCAACTTAGGGGACACTCCTTGCGTGTACAAGTTCAAGGCCAAGGTGACCAAGTCAACATTTCCGGTTCTTTCACCATTTCCAAACAAACATCCTTCGACTCTGTCAGCACCAGCCAACTGGCCGAGCTCTGCGGCCGCCACGGCACATCCTCTATCGTTGTGAGGATGTAAAGAGATACAAACCCTCTCTCTCTGGGTGATGTGGGTAGAGAAATATTCAATCTGATCAGCATACACGTTGGGAGTTGACATCTCGACAGTGGCTGGAAGGTTGAAGATGATTGGATTCTTTTCTGTAGGTTCCCAGGCTTGTTTCACAGCTTCACATACTTGAAGAGCATAATCGACGTCGGTGTCGGAGAATGTTTCTGGCGAGAATTCGAAATCCCACTCGGTGCCTTGTTGTTCAGGATCGTCCTTGGTCAACGCTCTTACGAGGGAAGCACATTTGACGGCAAGGGCCAACGATTCTTCCTTGGACATGCCAAAAACGACGTTTCTGAAACAGTCGGAAGTAGCCAAATAGATATGGACGGTAGCCTTCTTGGCTCCCTTTAACGACTCAACGGTTCTCTTGATCAACTCCGGTCTACATGGCGACAAGGCTTGGATGGATACATCCGAGGGTGCCGTTTCCACAGCGTACCTGGTGAAGTCAAAGTCAACTTGAGATGCAGAAGGGAAAGCTACTTCAATTTCCTTGAATCCAATATCGACTAATTTCTGGAAATACTCCTTCTTTTCAGCAATAGACATGGGATCTGGTAAAGACTGGTTTCCGTCTCTTAAATCAGTCGAAAGCCATCTTGGAGGGATGTCGAGGGTCTTGCCAGGCCACTGACGGTTTGGTAAGTGTACAGGAGGGAACTTCCTATATTTAGTGGATGGGTCTGCTAACATGGGCATGATTGGTGTTTTTAGTGTGTGAGTTTAGTGATGGTTTTATTGGTGGTGTGTAATTTATCTGGGGTACGTGAGTTTTTATAGTCCACGATGACTGATTTTTCACCCTCGGAAGTCGCGGAGTAGCGACTTCGTTCTCTGTGCTTCCAACGATCTATTAGTTCCTTATTCGTGTTGAGTCATTGCAAATCAGTGTGTGTGTGTAATATTTTACTGGTTATTATGGTGATAGGTAGTCCGGGCTAGTTGTGTTGATTGGCTATGGCCCGCTCTTGAGTAACTAATTATCTATCTCCCCGGAATTATTTAGTCTAGAGTTTCTGAGAGTTTAGTCGAATCTCACTTTTGCCAGATTAGCCACTCTCAATTGTGTCAGAGTCGGCCATTTGCTATACTCTTTGCGAGGTGATTGGTTGTGATCATTGCTATAGAGATCGTGAGCTCTCCCTAGCTTCTAATTAATTTTCTCTTTGATTCTTTCGTTAGTCTGCGGCTAATTACGTGGCTGTCTGTATCGTGTTTATGACTGATTTGCTAACCTCGGAAATGAAGCCTCTTCGTGGGGTGACTATATTTGGACAGCTGAAATACCTAAGACCGGTCCGAAAATAAAATATAGAATACCAAGTCGGTTATTGGCGGGAGAACGTGCGAAACCGGGATTTTGCACCCAAATCACAGGGAAAGTTAGAAGCGTCTCTGGGGACGAGTTCTTTGAGGTGAAGAATTGCAGACGCTGGAGAGATTGTGACTTAGCGCAGTTCATGAGCAGAATTTCAGAACTCCAAAATTCCGCTTTCTGATCAGTAGATTTGGGGGGCTGCGTTTAGTGATGAGTTCGTTAGTAATAATCGTCGCTCGAGGTGGTCTTTGTAGTGACAATGCTTCACATGGGTACCAAGAACGGAAATCTCTGGCTTAGTCACTTCTGACGAATTCTGCTGTGAATGAGCGGATGAGTGAAAGAGCTTAGCGAATGAACAAATGAGCGAATGAACAAATGAACGAATGAACTCAGACAATTACTGTATTATCAAACTAATCTCGTCGGGATTTCTATTTCTCTACTATTGAAGATTCACTGACGGCTCACTGATTCTACTACGGACTCTTCCCTGTCACTTCTACATCGTTTCTACTGTTTTCTTCTCCTTTCTCTCCTTTAATTAAATTGCATCTCATCGCTGGCTAAACCACTCAACAACTTCAATTAACAATACGTAAAGATGCTTTCCGAGGCTCTAACTATCGGAACCCATCACATTTAATCGCGAGAGAGAAACACTAGTATCTCAAGTAAATTCACTTATTATAGTCAGTAATATCTGTCTCTAGATGTCACTAGATGACAGAACCTCGCAATGTCGTCACTAAACTACACAACCCTCACTAAACTGTCTCTCACTGACCTCTATATAAACACTTCTATCACCATTATCTTATTTGTCCAGGTTCTATGCATCTAAATATCATCACTTTCATAACTCGAATTCATAAGCCTAATCAGTCTATCGCTAATTAAAGACATCGAAACTGCTATCAGAGCCAGGCTATTATATCTGTAATCTCCACTAATAATCACCTATTAACTAGTCGCAAATACTTCGCTACGCTCAGTATTTCTCTACACTACACTCTCACGATTCATAATTTTTTATATTAGTACTAACGTCTCTACTGTCGAACAGTATAACAACTCTTTACTTCACACGGTAAATTTGGAGATAAAACGATCAGCATTCAAGTAATTCTGGCACTCTACTTTGATTGTATTAAGGATAGCGTTCTAGAATTAATGGCAGACTATTGAGTCCTCTGGCATAAACCAGAGACTCCATTGTTGACAACAAGATTAATTAATAATCTTAATTTGATAATCTCTAGATCCACTACTTAGTTCCGAAGTAAATACCCAAGACCAAGGCTAAGATAACCACAATAATCAAACAGATGATGAAACACCAAATCTTCTTTTTTCTAGCAGCCTTTGCACTAACAACGGCCTTGTTTGTGTGGCCAACACCTTGTTCGATGTCGTGTTGGGCACCGGCAACCTGTTCGTCGATTTGCTGAATGGCCTGGTCTTGTTCGATGACCAATTCTTCCATATCGTGGAACAATTGTGTCAACTCAGCCATGGTCTTTTCCAACTTTAACAATTCTCTGTGTCTGACTTGGACTTCATTCAAAACGGTTCTAGACTCGCCTCTTCTATTGGATTGCATCAATGCTTGTTGGAAATACTGTTGGGAACTCGAAGTGTCTTCAACAACGGCTCTAACTTCTTCTTCGGTGGCATCCGGTTTGATGATTCTATATTGACGTTCTGCTTGGGCCTTGGTTTGTTCACGGTTGTTGGCCTCGACCAAACGGTATTCTTGAATCAACTCCAAGAACCGTTTTCTGGATGTCTCAGCTTGGTCTAACTTCGTTTGGTCTCTGGATTGGACAGCTTGGGTCTGAGCATTTTTTATTCTTCCCTTCAAGTCTAACTGAAGCAGTTGTGCCTCGTTCACCAAGGCATCGACTTGTTTAGAGTTATATTCCGAGTCATCTTCGTTCAAATCGAGTTCTTGGATGAAGTTACGTTGTTTGTTTGAGATTAAATTGATCAAGTTTGAATATTGGTCCAATGAGTTGTTGATGTCCTGGATTTCGTTCATGAACGAGACAAAATCATCTTCGTTGGATGAGTATTTGTGGTTGCCCATCTCATATGACGAGTTGTACTGGTTGGACATCGTAGTGGTGGTGGAGTGTGGTGGTGTTTAGTTCGAAATTACCCGACGTGAAGAAATAGTATAAATTCACCATGGGAGAAATGCGATATGCGACATTAATTACACGCGACATAACCAGCCACCGAAGTAGTGATAGAAGGAAGAGCACTTGAAGAGCAAGTGAGAAGGTATAGAGGAGTAGAGAGATAGTCAATTACAGGACCATTAATACTGAGAAATTGAAGACTTGAAAGTTTTGTTAGATCTGTTAGTTTTGTAAGATCTTTAGTTTTGTAAGATCTTTAGTTTTGTAAGATCTTTAGTTTTGTTCGATCTGTTAGATATGTGAGATCTACGTAAATCTACGAAAAGATACGTAAATCTACGACTGTGTTAGACCCTCGTAACTAAACTACATTACCTATAGATGACACTTATTATTAGGAGGCCATTATATTTTGGCACCTACCCCCAGAATTAGTGATAAATTAATGATAAAATTTACTGAACTCCATTAAGATTTTGTGGCTTAGCACCCTATTTGCTCTGAATGATAACTTAGTACTGATTGTACCGACTAAAACTAACCAAGTGCTGATTATACTGAGTGTGCTGATTTCTACCATGAGATGTCCGTCCCCACTCAGTATTTCGCGTGTCTGCCTGATAGTCGCTGCTCTGACGGTTTTTAACTGGGACTAGATTCAGGGGCTGTGAAAATTCCAGACTGAGACCCGATAATTCACCAGTAAAACGTCGCTATGTTGCTGGGGAATGTCACAGAGTTAATTTTCAACTTTATTATAAGCTAATATTGGTAGGAAGTTCCCAATTTTAGTCTGGCAGAAGATCTATGACCCTACAAAGAGACGACATTTTTACACCGCATCTGGTTAAAAATAGTTTAGATAAAAAGGTGGTGGGGTGGAGTAAGATTGAAAGTGACTAGATCTGAGTGTGGAAGATTAGTGGGCAGATCTGAGTGTGGTGTGTTAGTGAGCAGATTCAGGGACTAAGTGGGGAAGCCTGTTGAAGAGTAGAGGTCCAGATCCTCGTTATTAGTATGTAATATTTCATAAGCCCAATCTTTAAATGTAATAGTCTCACTAAATGGGAATAGAATTGCGACTAATATTTAGAAGTGTCACAACAATTTCAATATTTCTCTCGCTAAATTTCTTTTTTCTCACTAATCTTTTTTAAATTCTCACTATTACTCTCCAAATACTCGCTATTCGATTATAAATTCTCACTATGTTTTCTAACTCTCAGTAACCTTCAGTACCTACTTTTTCAAAGTCAATTAATGGCTGTGAATCTCATATATTCTACAACACCTTCATTAGTATCTAGTTAAAATCTATGCAAGCCTTTTCACAACCTGAACATCAAGCGGCGGGTCATGACGGCTGTTTAACGCTCGAAGATGGGTCGCTATTCGTGAAATTGGCTACTCCTCAAGAAATCCGTTTCTACAACGAAATTGATACATTTGACAACGCTAAAGATGACGAGGGAATGGGCTCACGTCTCACTGATTGGATACCGGTATATTTGGGTACACTAACTGAAGGCGAAATGAACAGCGAGGCTAATAGTGTGAAGGTTGAATCAGTAACTCAAGAATCAATAACTAAAGAACCAGTAACTAACGAACCAGAAACTGAAGAACCAGTAACTAAAGAACCACAAACTCAACATTCAATAACTAAAGAATCACCAACTAAAAAATCAATAACTAATCAAGTGCCCCCTAAAACTACTGACAAAGAATATATTGTATTGGAAAATTTATATCACAGGTTCAACCGACCAAGTGTTTTGGATATCAAGTTAGGAAGTAAGTTGACCGACGATGAAGCAACCACTAAAGAGAAGATTGAGAGACTCGATAAAGTTTCAAGGACCACCACGTCAGGAAGTTTGGGATTCAGAATCTGTGGAATGAAGTCGTTCGTAGGAGAGACAGATCCTGTGCAGCCTCCAGAACTCTTTGAAAACATGAATAATCTCGCTGTGTCATCTTCTGGACCATATCTCGAGTTCAATAAGCTTTATGGCAGAAACTTGAATACAAAAATCGTCAGTGACGCCATTCTATACTATTTCACTTCTTACTTCAACCAACTTTCCAACGGCAAACTTATGGTGACTCGTCTCTTGGAAACGTTCTTGAAACGTTTACAATTACTTTACAATTGTTTACTTGATTATGAAATCCGGATCTTTTCTGGTTCTCTTCTCTTTCTTTTCGAAAATGATATTACTCGCTGGGATCCAGAGACATTACTTGATGATGATCTCTATGATCAAGCAAACCCTTTGATAGCCAACACAGTACTAGACAGTGATGATGACGAAGATGAGGAATATGACGTTCCTCCTCCTCTAAGCAAACTCAATCTTATTGACTTTGGCCATGCAAAGTTTGTCAAGGGACAGGGATGTGATGATAATATTCTCACTGGACTCGAAAACTTGATGGAGATTTTTGAATCTTTATTGCAAAGAGAAAAGGAAAAGTGATCATAGATCTGAGAAGTGAGCAAAGTTCTGAGAAGTAATCTAGTTCTGAGCTATATGAGAAGTGGTCATAAGTCAGAACTACGTCACTTCTCAACCAACTCGATGGAATCAAGATATGTCGACCCTGAGGCCCATAGGTCGAGATTAGGGGCATTAAAATCCCGAGATATCCTTTTTCGAGTCATTATTATACCCATTCTGGCTCGTTGTCTCACTTTCTAACTTCTTTCCAGCTTTCTGTCTTCCTTTTCTCTAAACTCATTTCATTTCCTACAATATTCATTGGACTATCATTTATTCCAAATACATACTAGATTACAATAATTTGGTGATCTTACCAATGGCAATGGTAGTACCTTGATCTCTCAAGGTAAATCTACCCAATTGTTGATAGTCATTATAAGTTTCAGCACAGACAGCTTCGGTAGCTTCCAATACAGCAATGATCTTCATACCCTTCTTAGCAAAGGCAGGAGGTTTCTTGGATCTTCTGTTGGTACCCTTTTCTAACTTATGTTTCAACTCAATGAACTTGACTTCTTCAATGGCAGCATGTAAATGCATAACACATGAGAAACCGTTGGATAAAATGGACTTCAATTCGACAATGGCGATTTGAGCTTCGAATCTGGTAACAGTCTTGACTGGATTCTTTGGAGATGTCAACATATAACCAGGAGCAATATCTTCTTCTTCGACACCCTTGATCTTCAATCTTACTTGTTCACCACAGTAGGCAACGTCACATTCTTGTTCGGTTTCGTTGTAGATACCAACAACTTCAACTGGAGCTTTATTAGGCATCATTGTCAAACTACCACCCTTCTTGACGTGACCAGACTCGATCTTACCTTCGACAATGGTACCCATATCCTTCATTTTTCCTGAGACAGGCAACATGAATGGAGCATTGATTTTACGGTTAAGAGTCTTCATGTCGTCCAAGTATTCCAACAAGGAAGGACCGGTATACCATGGACAGTCCTTAGGATCAACTCTTTCCTTCAAACCAGCACCAGTGTATCCGGAAACTGGCATGAACAAAATGTCGTCCTTGGCGTATCCAATACCCCTTAAGAATTGTCCCAATTTGGCGGTACAGTCCTTGTAACGATCTTCGGACCAGCTGACTGTTGAATCGTCCATCTTGTTGACTACAACAATAATCTTGTTGACACCTTGAGTCTTGGCTAACAAAGCATGTTCTCTGGTTTGTCCACCCTTTTCGAAACCAGTTTCGTATTCACCCTTTCTTGCTGAGATAACCAAAATTCCGACATCGGCTTGAGAGGCTCCACCAATCATTTCTGAAACGTACATCTTGTGACCTGGAGCATCCAAGATTGTGTATCTTCTCTTTTCGGTTTCAAAGTAAGCCTTTCCGACTTCAATGGTCTTACCGTCGTTTCTTTCTTCCTTGTTGGTATCCATGACCCACGACAAGTACCAACCTTGTCTACCAGCTTCTTTAGCTTCTCTTTCGTATTTGTCAACGGTACGTTTGTCGACCGATCCAGTCAAATATAAAAGGTTACCACCCATGGTTGACTTACCGGCATCTACGTGACCCATAAAGATGATGGAAACGTGATCTTTTCCTCCAAACATATCCTTGACCACCTCTTCGTCGACTTCGTCTTCTTGTTCTCTAGCAATGGCGTCTGAGGTCACAGAAGGAGTATTTTCTCTAGTGGAAGGTTTAGTGGAAGATGATGAGGATGGAGTGGCAGCGATTGGGGTTGCAACTGGAGCAGGAGCAGCCTTTTCAGCCTTTTCAGCCTTTTCAACCTTTTCAACCTTTTCAACCTTTACTTCACTCACAGGAGTACTTTCCTTCTTTTCTGGAGTCTCCTCCTTCTTGGTTTCTGGAGTATCCTTCTTAACTTCTGCAGTCTTGGTGGAGTTGGCCAACTTGATGTTTGATGAGCCACTCAATTTAAGGACCTTCTTTGGTTTATTTAAAGCAGCTTGAGAAGCAGCCTTTTGCTTCTCGAAGTCAGCCAACGACATACCTTGAGAACCAGTAGACTCTGGTTGGTAGCTGTTATAACTGTTGTTGTAACCACCTCTGTTGGATTGGAATCCTCCTCTGGTGTTTTGGTAGCCTCCTCTGGCATTGTTTTGGTATCCTCCTCTAGTGTTTAAGTTTTGATATCCTTGGCCTTGTTGAGCCTGGTACCCTTGGTAGCTCTGGTTTGGTTGGTTCTGGTTTGGTTGGTATCCTTGATATTGTTGATATTGGTTTTGGCCCTGAGGTTGGTATCCTTGGTAAGCCTGGTTCTGTCCAGGCTGTTGGTAAGCTTGTCCAGGCTGTTGGTAACCTCCTTGGTATCCTCCTTGGTATCCTCCTTGGTATGATTGCGGCACGAATGCTTGGGCAGCATTGGGGTTGAAAGATTGAGCAGCATTGGGGTTGAACGATTGCGGTGCCGGGTTCGATTGGTCGCCAATCGATGTGGCTTGCAAGTCGTTAGCTAATTTATCCTGTTCCGGTTGGTTAGACATTTGGACGGTGGTGGTGTTTGCTAGGTGAAGAGTTGATGATTTAATAAAATTTTTCGCGAGTGGAAAGTGAGATGATTTCCGAGGAGATATATTTGCCCTCGGAAATCATTGGAATGAACTTTCCTAACACTCTATAACCAAAAGGATAAACTATGGACTACAAGGGATTATTAGGATGCATTTATACTTATGTGATTGTGACTCGTGTCATTTCTTGTTTAATGAAGAAATTGTGTTTTTCTATATATTCCGAGGGTGCAAGTGAACCATTTCCGGTCTCTCAATCTTGTTAGTGCAACCTTACACAACAATCAGAGGACTAAACAACGACCAGGAGAACTCGAAGTGATTCATGAGAATAATTCCCTGGAGCTCTCTGAAATTCTGAAGAAAAGAAATGTTTAGCTGAAAAATAGAAAGGGTTTAGCTGAAAAGAAGATATATTTAGCTGCAAAGAAAAAGCTTTAGCTATTGCAGCAATTAGTTGAGATATCAAAGTGTTACTTTTCATTTATAAAACTCCGTTTGAATTGGTACCAGTGATCTATAATTGGATATGTTAGATGATATTTTTCGTCATGGTGGCCACAATTTATATAATCTGATAATATGAATGATTACTGAATTTCATATACAGTATTACTGCTGAAAGCTACTGAGTCGTTATCTGACTACTAAGTGACCTTTATGGACGTTATGTTAATTTTGATTACACGGTACTACGCCGATACTGTTACTGGTGGATTTATAATGGATTCATCACCACATAATGAGTTCAACATTTATATTCCTAAATATCAATGTGCAGCAAATGTCGGATTCTCTGAGACTCCATTTTAATCTCGATTTCCGGCCCAAGAGCCGTTAAATCTTTATTGAGTCACCATATAATTCCCAAATACAGAGCTTGGTGAAGTATTTGTGAATTATTTAGTAAGTATTATTAATGGAGTTACGTGGAGGTTAGTTAATATTAAAGGATACTAGTCGATATTTGTGAATATTAAAGGATAATAGTGGAGATTAGTCAATATTAGTGGATTTTTATCTAACTTTCAGATATTCCCTACAAATTACTGATAATATTCAATAATGGTCTATAAGTTTACTATAGTATATCTAAATTGCTGATATATTGAACAATTCTAGTGATCTCATAGATGTTCAGACAAGTTAAGTGAAATTCTTCATTTTCTCAAAAATCACCATCAACTATTATAGCAAATCTTAATTCTCGACCATATATATTTAAACTTCTTACAAAACTAGTCAAAGGGAGTATACTATAAGCAATATAAATTACACTAACCAGGTTATAAGATATTCTCTATTTTGTATCTTCTAACTGATCTCACCAATGGCTGCGAATTGATATTCTGTGAATATTAACCATTATAATCAATGCTAATTCTATAAGTATACACTAGAATAAATACTACACGAACTAACACTACACGAACTAACACTACACTAACTAACACTACACTAACTAACACTACACTAACTAACACTACGTTAACTAATACAATACTCTCCTAAAATATCCACTAACATCTTTACACTCACCTAAATCTCGATTTCTACTGACGTCACGAGGGTGTGCGCGGCGACCCCCTCCGGTTTCTTTCCCCGAGTTCTCTCCCCCTCCGCGCGATAAATCTACGAAATTAACTACGTAGCTTCTTTTACAACTCTTCCTTAACGATGCCGATCTTTGGGGAACGTCCCCATACTTCAATTACTGTGAAAGTTAATCAATTGGCACAGTCTAACCGTAACGAAGATGTTGACGATACTATAGAACTTTACTTGTCAGATTTGCTCGACTTGATCTCGATCCAGCCCGGTTCAGGAGCAGCCGAAGCTGCCAGAGCGATAAGAAAGAAAGTCAAGTATGGAGACACTGTGGGAGAGCAGATCAGGGCGTTGAACATCTTGGAGTTGTTGGTATTGAATTCGGGACCGAAAATCGGGCCTGTTCTTGCTCGTGACGACAAATTGATCGATGTTTTGAAGGGTATCTTGCTGGGCCACGCCAAAACTGGCGTAGGACTTCCTTACGAAAATGAAGTCAGACAGAAGGTGACGAATTTGGCCATTGGCTGGAAATCTGAGTTGAACGGCTTGGATGGATATAAATATTTCGCCATGCTCTGGCAGTATATACCAAAAAAGAAGTCTGAAGGCCGTCATTCTAAAACAAAGAGCGAAAATGTGTTTGATTCTTATGAGTATACACAAAGATCTCCTAAGATTAGATCCCCTAATAGTAGATCAGATGAATTTGATGACTTTAGGTCTCCCAAAGCTGACAATTACAGATCGCCTCCTCCTCGCCCCAAGACCCAATCTCCCTACACCAAACCTCGCAAGGACAAGAAATCCAAAAAATCCAAAAAACCCTTGAAATCTTATGCCGATAGACAGTTTGAAATTGGTCAGATCAACTATAAAGTCGAGGCCCCCAAGATCACAAATATCATAGCGTCAAGTCAGACTCACACCACCACGCTCAATAACATCTTGATCTCGTTACCTCCTAACGAATCTCCTTTGGATAGTGAGAAAGCAACCCTGGAGTTCGAGAAGTTGAAGTCCATTAGACGTAAAGTCCTCAGATACTTACAATACGTAGGAGCTGGAGATCCCTCTGACAAGACCGAGGAGGTTCTAGAAATGGACGAACGGTTCTTGGGGACTTTGATCGATACTAACGAGTCTCTAGTCGCCGCGTTAAAATCGTTCGACGCTAAATGCGGCTATGCCGAAGACGATCCAGCTCCAAGTTACAACAACGACGATGAGGAAGACTCCGATGACAGTTACTATACAGACGAATCTTCTGACGAAGAGAACATGGACCTGGTTTCTGAAAGGTTACAAAACGCAACTATCGGTTCAAGCTCCAGTTCAAGCATTCTTCATAAATCTCCTCCACCTCGTCCAAACAAACCACCAGCCTTGTCGCAATTGCTTCCCCCAAAACCATTAAAAAAGACACATACAAATTCAAGTATGGAGGAGGGTGAGGATGATCCTTTTGGCGATAGTTCTGCCGTTAGTAAGTCAGTTTATGATTAGAATGACGTGATTGAATGGTGGATATAGCAAGTTATAATGATACTTATCAAATTTGAAGATAATTTCAAAATTGGTGATCATTCCTCAGGGGGATAAGATCTCTGAAGACCACTGAGAGATCGATACCGATACTCTTGTATATTCTAAGCTCACAACGAATCGTTTTAACTACAACACAGACCAACCTCATCATTGAATCAGAGCTGCTTTTACTACTGGTAGGTTGGCTAGCTAGATATCAACTTGATGACCACTATAAGATCCAATGTACTATATCTATAAAATTATGAAATGAGGAACCAGGCGAAACCAGGCGAAACCAGGCAAAGACCAGACGAAAACTGGGCTTGTGTGGTTTTGTGGAGGTTTAGGACGTCTGTAGCCCGTTCTAGAACTAGTTGATAACTCTAACGAGCTCTAGACTGGTTTGTAGTATCTCACTGGAGACTTTCCTTATTATTTGCTTTCCCTACTACTCTTTTTCTTTCTTTCTTCTTCCCCCGGTGCTGTATCCTACGACCCCGATGCCAACAATTCCAATTCCCACTGCAGACCTGAAACTGATCTCGTTACCGAACCAAACAAAACTGATCATCAAACTGATAAGTTTTCGAACCAACAAAACGATCGTGACTGTTAAAGCCGAAGTCTTTTCTGCCAACATATTCACACCTCTTGCGCAGACAAACTGGGTAGCGACATTCAAGCCTAAGTTAACGAGCTGCTTTAAAAACGCTGGCAGGTTCCAAAGAATCAACCATTCTTTTCTCAACAGAGGAGCGACAGTTAGAAAGAATGGAAGGCCGAGGAAGTGAGTATAAAACAAACTCTCTTCCCAGGACGTTCCGTACTGTTTGAAGACAAATTCATTATATATACCCATAAACGCAGAAATCACCGAAGCAGCAAATAATATCATAATACCAATGAGGTAGTGGTAGTCCATGTCGTGGTCGAAAGATAGGTCGTCTGGTAGCGAAACCAACAAGATTCCTAGCGAGATAGTTATGGAGCTGACGATCTGGCGGGTGGAGTATCTTTTCCCAAACATGTATCCCACCAGCATGGTGATGGCCGTGCTGCCTGAGCGAAAGACAATATGCATAGGTATGCTGATGTTGAACTTCCACACCAAATTATTCATTAGTGATGTTGAAAAATACATTATCACCATCAAAAACCACTTCGAAGGGGGGACCCTTGGGGCAAGATAGAGAGATTTTAGCGACGTTCCTTTCATATTGGATGGATAACTCACTAGAGACACAAATAGAAATTGCGAGAACGTAACGAGGGTTCCTATTGACGACTCTGAATTCAGAATCAAGTTTTCCAACAGAATCACATTACAACAACATCCAATAATGACTTGGGAAAAGATTAGCGACATGATGGCAGAGGTAACTAGTTAATAGTGAGTGGTAGCGAACGATAATGACAACTAGCTAATAGTGAACGGAGTGGCAACTAGTAGGTAGTGACAACTAGTAAGTAGAGACAACTAGCAGGTAGGAGAACTTATGATCGTTTAACGTTGACAAAAACAAGACGTGTAGTTAGCGATAATACTCCGTTTTTGCTATTATCAGAAGCCTTGTAATTTTCTGTTAGATCTGGTAACTATTAGGTGCTATCAGTGTTGTGTAACTCTATATCAATTACTCGATTGGCCCTGTAGTTCTCTTCTAGCTCACTTTCTGTATAGCTCAGTCAGGTCTCGATGATCTCTTGACTTTTTTCTTTCCAGTTCACTATCCTGCCTAACTAATCACAATTGAGTGGTTCTATTTCTTATCTGAAGATTGCTAGTCTCAATTCCTGCTGGTCTTGTTCATATGCTTATCGTGTAGTTTGTGACATGATTTCGCACTCAAAAATATATCAGCTCTAGCGAGGAATATATACCATCAGGAGATATCTAGCGAAGTATACTCTATGACAGCCACAACTATGCGGCTTACATATACCAGTCCACATATATCTTGCTCATAAATACTGGTCTGGGGTAGGGCAGCATTATGTGATTAGCGATCTCACTACTAGCTGTCGCATAGTTGAAGAATGGTGTCGCGACATGACTTCTTATCAAATCAGATAGTTGGATCACACCACGATAGTTCTAAGATACTCAGTCAAAGAACGTTTGATCTGTCACGAAATGGACAGATGAAACTAGTCAGATTCATGATTTTTATCTCTCGAAGGTTCTCTAATTTTTGGATTTAGTGGGTTTTTTAGGCGAATTCGCTTAGTTAGCGATTTTGATAAACAATGATAGATTAATTCTCGTTATTCTATACATCATACTAATTAGACACTTATAAATTACACAAGCATTTCTATCTTTAGAGAACCCAGTGACCTAAGTCATCTCTCTCTAATTCTGTCTAGCCTTCCCTAATTTCCTAATTTCAAAAGGCTTGAAATCATCTACCTATTATCACGAAGGTTTGAAATATCACAATTGTTGTCCCTAAGGCTTGAAATGTCCTACTTACTTTCCCTAAGATCTCATCAATACTAACTCTCCTCTCTAATTTTCCACCTTCCCATTAGTACTACGCTAGGCTTAAACATCATAAACTTTACGCACAATTATCTCCACTCAAATTTCAAACCACTACATAAAAACAATCTGAGAATCCACATCATCATAACCGTAACTTATCCATCATAGTTAACTATCATAACATCAGTACTACCTGCCACCATACCTACTATAACATCCACCATCATATCTAGTCTCAATCAGCTCCGTGACCCGATCATCCAGCATGTCTGACGGCAATATAACTAGATCATCTAAACGAAATAAAAAGTATCGACCCAAATTTGCACAGGTTGTACCTAAACTTCCATCAATTGAATCGTTCCAGCTCGATACCATCCTCAACGACACTTTGAAGGCAGAATCGCAGCAAGTTGTCAACCACCTTCTTGATGTCACCACTAATTATCAGAACGACCTAAGAAACGAGATCAAACACAAACTTTCCATTGAACAAAAGATCCAATACAAGAATATCCAAATAGTCAAGCTATGCAACTCTTTGATCCGAGTATTGGCTCATCGACGTAAAAAGTTGCATAAAACTGCCATACCTGATTCGGATCCAGGGATAAACCAGCTACTTATATCATGCGTTGATGTGAGTGACAGAATAAAGCTGTTGACTACGAAGTTGTCTAGGATAGATATGGGGGATAACAAGTTGGATGGAGGAAAGTACCCGAATTTGTACAAGTTGATGCATCCAAATGATATAAATATAGAGACGGAGAGAGGAGACCAGGTGGAGAGAGAAGAAGAACCACACACTGGTGGAGATATTTTTCAACATATAGATCAACAAATCTTGACAAATAATGTGCTAACAGATCAAGAAAATACAACTAAAAATGATATAACGGATCCAAACTCTAATTCAAGAGTAAAAAAGTCTTTTATGAACACCGATCCGTCTCCTTGTGATCCTAATTCTCTTCGAAATACCCCTAAAAACTCCAATGAAAATGGTGATATTCCTCAAATTAAGACTTCCACGAATTCACCAATCTCTCTTAAAGTTTCTGATGATGTAGATCATGAAATGCCGTCAAAAGGTGACAAAACTGATCAAAAAGTTGAGGCCATAGATCCAAAAGATATTCAAGATCAAGATCAAGATATTGAAATTGACAATATGGATCCAGAAGGTTTTGAACTCTTTATTTCTTCCAGTATTGGTAAATATAGATCTCTTCAAAGTAAGAAGTACGAAAGTTCAGATCCATTTCGTCAAACAACAAATTCAAATTTTGAGATATCGGATCCTCAGAATGATCTGATATCCGATGACCCGTCAGTAAACTCTATCCAGACCGATTCAAAGAAGACATTCCACATAATGAACAATCCGATCAATCTTCTCCACTCTTCGTTGATATCTAATCCAAACTATACCAATATCTTGCCTATTAACGAAACCAGCCATCCGTTTGCCAATCTAATCAGTGTTAAATCACCAGCCACCATCAAGCTGACTCTACAAACATCTCATTTTAAGAAGTTGAGGATCAATGGTTCACCGATTACTTCAGAGAGTTTGAGAAAGGCAAAGAATCGGTGTCAGTGCACTGATACAAAACCAGGTGACAAGGATGATACTAAAACTGACGAAACCAAAAAGGAAGTTACTAAAACTGACGATAATACAAGCGACCCTAAAAATAATAGCATCAATGAATCGCCGGTTTCTCCAGCTAGAAAGTTACTAGCTGATTCACTCCTAGCGATCGACTCACTTCGTCTTAGTGATGACGATGCGTGGAATTCGTCAGGGTTGAATACGGAGACAGATGAAGATCTTGAAAGCGATCCTGAACTCTCGTCCAATTCCTCCGACTCGTCACTGAACTCAGAACAAAGTGCTAGTGTCGCCCAGACTAACCAATACTACACGTCTCTCCAGACCGAACTCAAACATAAGAAGAAACTTCTGAGGCAAAGCATTTTAAGACGCAGAAGAAGACATGCTCGCAAGAACATCCAGCGAAATGAACTGTCACCAACGCCAAAACATGAACCATCTCACCACACTCTCAAGCCCAAAGGGTCTATTCTCAAAACCAACTTGGCCAACTATAGAAACACCAAGAAACCAGTGCCTATGAACTTCGACAACAAGTACAGCGAGGAACGGAGCGGGATCTCTGCCTTGAACAATGCTTACGATTCTACAACCAAACACGAAGTCAGTGGGATGAATGTTGCAGGAACAATCATACAGATGGAACAGGGGGTGGACGAATACGAAGACAGTGAAGTGATCCTATGGAACGGAAAACAATCGCAATATCCCGATACCTCAGATGTTCACAATATACGATCGATTTCGAGGTTGAAGGAGTATATAGTTTGATATAAGAGAATAAGAGAAGTGAAATTGGATGTGATATGGATGCTTGGAAAATCGCCCTCAGATTCTGGTAATGTATGAATCCAGTAGCTCTAGTATCACTAATGGAATATGATAAAATGATGAGAAACAAAAGAGGACCAAAAATACCCCCATGCAGATTTTCAATATCTCTATATTGATTACTGTAAGTATTTTTTCAGTTTATTGGGTTTATTTATTTATAGTTTCAAAAAGCTATATTTATAATACATTAACCTATTTTTCATGAAAATTAAGAAAGAGTATAAAATAAAGTGATAAGAAATATAGTTGAAGAGATGACGTACGGTAAAACATCATGACTGGACAGAAATCACAACATATATAATGAAGTCGTTAGGTGAAGGCTACGCTAAAAATATTGTTTTCCTTCCCGGTACCCCAACAGAAGTTTTGTCCATTCTTCGCAGGTATGTCATTATCCTCAATACCATCATATAGAAATCATAAATATTTCCCATATCTTCCGTGACGTATTTAATTCTATACCTTGAGTTATATTGAGCCCAATAACTCGGAACTTACAGTCTCGAGGTCTGCAACAGCAAGTCCAAACATGGCTAACATGAGCAACACTAACATGAATGGACGGAGTGCTAATCCAGCCAATCCACCATCAGCTTGATTCTTCTTGACAAAACAACCATCCGTAGTTGTCGCTTCACATGGGTACAAAAACCTAATTCTCAGGCTCCCTTGTGTGGTTGTAATTGTAGTGGTAGGAGTCACGCTAGTGTCTTGTTTCATTTTAAGTAACATACTTTTGACTTTAAAATTATTTCAGTATTCTACATAATTCAGCTCATACTTATAGAGGATCGGCGACGGTTGATAGCAAAACCACCACCACATGATACTAAAGTATATCACGATCGCATACCTAATTGAAGGATCTACCAAGCCTTACATCATAATGCATATCACGAATTCATTCCTAATTACCGGATTTATATCTGATCTCAAGGCACGTCACGAAGCACAGCCATTATATTCCTTTGTCCTTGGTTCTCCGGATAGTAATACCCGAAACAACTAAGAGAGGGAAGGTGGATCTCAAGACAGCCGACGAGCTTCACACTTCACTTATTTCTCCTATACAAATATAGATCACATTACTGATCGTTTGAAGCAGTATTTACACGATTATCAGTTACTTCATTACATAAGCCTCAGATCTCTTTTGAGCCCATAATACGTTTAACCGGTGCCGTCAAAAAAGTTATCAGCGAGTTCTTTTTCTTCATACAACTAAAAGATGTCATATCCTCGTAAATGAACTCAACTCAACTCAACGCCGCAGAGCTCGTCAATATTGTAATATATATATCTATTTTGTCGGGGTTAGGGATCCTATAAAAAGTATTCATAAGATTTCATAATATTTAAATGTCATAACACTAAAACAACATAATACGGCTGTTTGTGACGTGCGAAGAAAAAATAAATGTAAATTAAATAAATAAAAGACGCCAGTCAAAAAGATGCGCCGGTCTTGAAGAGTCTCGTTGTACCGGCATATCCTCTAAGGAATTGAAGAGACTCAAGGGATTGCAGTTCTGTTAATTATATTTGCATCGTGATAATAATTATTATTAGGAAGTTACCACCTCCTTAGTGTAAGGATCCCAAGAGGGTATCTGTACCAATCCAAGTACATCACATCACATTGTGATTAGTTTAAATGTTGTAGGACGACCCTAAAAATACTAACATCAATGAATCGTGTATTTATCCGGCTAGAAAGTTACTAATTGATTCACTCCCAGAGATCGAATGCTTCGTCTTATAAAATTGCTTTACCGTAGATCCTATCGTCCAATACAAACACTTAGGTATGGTAAACAATTCTCGTATCTTCCTTGGACGCAATTAATTATATCACTTGAGTTATGTTGAAATCAATGACTCGGAACTTCCAGTCTCGAGTTCTGCCACTGCAAGTCCAAACATTGCTAACATGAGCAACACTAACATGAACGGACGGAGTGCTAACCCAGCTAATCCACCATCAGCTTGGTTCTTCTTGACTTAACAGCCATCCGTATTTGTCGCTTCACATGGGTACAAAAACCTAATTGTCAGGCTCCCTTGTGTGGTTGTAATTGTAGTGGTAGGAGTCACGCTAGTGTCGTGTTTCATTTTGAGTAATATAATTCTGATTTCTATACAATTTAGCTTTTATTTATAGTCGATTCCGGCGACGGCTGATAGTAAAATATCTCCTGATACTAAATATCACCAATCCATACCTAATTACCGGATTTATAACTGAAACTAATGCATATCACGAAGCACTGCTATTGCATAATTTGTCCTTGGCATTCCATATGTTATACACGAAACAACAAAGAGAGAGATAGTGGATCTCAAGACAGCTATCGCGCTTCCACGCCTTTCTTTGTTCTCCAATACAATCGATCACATTAGTGATCGTTTGCAGCCGTTTGCATGATTCTCAGTTTATTCATTACATAGGCCTCAGATACATTGAGGCTCCCTATTACGTCTACCGGGTGCCATGGAAAAAGTTGTTAGCGAAAAATTCTCTTCATACAACGTCATACAGCTTCCAGATGTCACATCCACGTTAAAGAACTTTAAACAGCTCAACGCCGTTGGGTGCGGCAATGCTGGAAAATATATTTGTTTTGCTGGGGTTAGAAGGGTCTATAAAAAATATTCGCAAGATTTCAGAGTTGGTACAACATTAGATTTGGAACTACACTAGAGCTGGAAGAACATTCGAGTTGTAACAGTATAGCTGTTTTGGGGTGGGAAAGCATCTTTGAATTGAGCCAAGCTTATTTACGTCAAAAGTGTCAAAACAAATTGAGCACGGCTATTATTTCTGGGTGCGAAGAGACGTTAAGCAAAAATGCGCAGGTCTTGAAGAGTCTCGTTGTACCAGCATATCCTCTAAGGAATTGTTGAGCCCCAAGAGATTCCGGTTCTGTTAATTATATTTGCATCGTGATAATAATTATTATTAGGAAGTTACCACCTCCTTAGTGTAAGGATCCCAAGAGGGTATCTGTACCAATCCAAGTACATCACATCACATCACATTGTGATTAGTTTAAATGTTGTAGGACGACCCTAAAAATACTAACATCAATGAATCGTGTATTTCTCCGGCTAGAAAGTTACTAACTGATTCACTCCTAGTGATCGACTCACTTCGTCTTATGACGATGCGTGTAATTAGTCAGGCTTGAATACGGAGACAGATGAAGATATTGAGAGCGATCCTGAAGTCTCATACAATTCCTCCGACTCTTCACTGAGAGAAAGTGATAGTGTCGCGCAGAGTAGAGTTGGAGGAACACGAAGACAGTGAAGTGATCCCATGGAACGGAAAACTATCGCAATATCCCGATGCCTCAGATGGTCACAATATACGATCAATTTCTAAGTTGAAGGAGTATGTAGTTTGATATAAGAGAATTAAAGAAGTAAAATTGGATCTGGAACGATATGGATACGTAGAGAATCGTCCACAGACCCTGGGATAGTATGGATCCAGTAGATCTCGTAGCTCTCGTATGATTGATTGAAGTTGACTAGAATGATGAGGCAGTATTGCTAGAGATATTCTCTGACGTATGGATCTGTATACCATGAATATAGATGAATATCAGACAGTGAAGAGTGACTTGTAGCTCCTGACTATGACAGCTCACAGTTAGATACTTTTAGCACATGCCTGGTTCTCTAACGCCCGAAGACGACGGTTGTCTAGCTCACGACGGTCTAGATCACGTTATCCAGATCCAAAAGAACCAGAGAAACACTATGGCAAACACTACCAACCACATTTTCCAAGATATTCCTGCCCTCTGACTCATCACTATCATCTTGTTATACGTATTTTTCAATGTAACCTTCCCCTTCTCAAACGAGTTGGTGATGTCGTCGTTCAACTTGATGGACTTGTTGATTTCTGAGCCCATTTTCAAGCCAAGGTTCTTCAACATGGCGACTTTTTGGCCCATGGAGTCCATGTCGTCGTTGTTTTGTGATTCTAGTGACAGCAAGTACGATTCATTATGTTTAGCTGATGTTGTGGGCGCTGGATCGTAGGGCGATCGGGTTCTTGATGGCGATTCCTTGCCACCTACTGATGACGGTCTGGTAGACGGTGTGCTGAATAGCTGGGTTCTCATATCTCTCTGGTGTGCGCCAATGGCCGAATATCTAGAACTCATTTAGTGGGTGTTGTGGGTGTTGTTGGAGGTGGTCAGCTCGGTTTTGATGTGAGTTTTGGTGTGAGTTTTAGCTGAGGTATGTTGCGGTGTGGATGTTTCATTTGATAATTCTCCCTCGCACGCCACATAATATTTAGATCTGAGTTCTCGTAATCATATTACTAAGTCATCAGACATGGAAGAGGTACCGAAATCGCTAGAAAATGTCAGACACGTCATACTTATCCTTTCTGGTAAAGGAGGGGTGGGCAAATCGTCAGTGACTACGCAAACCGCGTTGACATTGGTCAACAAGGGATTCAATGTGGGAGTGCTAGATATAGATTTGACAGGGCCATCGTTGCCACGGATGTTTGGCGTGGAATCACGTCAAGTTCATCAGTCCTCTGCTGGCTGGGTTCCTGTATCTGTGTACAAGAACACTGATAACGAAGAAGACAATGGAATCAAACGAGGTAACTTGTCCATAATGTCGCTAGGATTCTTACTTGGAGATCGTAACAACTCCGTGGTCTGGAGAGGCCCCAAGAAGACGGCCATGATCCGACAATTCTTAAAAGACGTCTACTGGGGTGATAAAAACACTCCTCTAGACTACTTGTTAATAGACACTCCTCCAGGGACGTCGGACGAGCATATTGCCATCGCAGAGGAGCTCAGATGGGCCCATCCACTCGACGGAGCCATTATCGTCACGACGCCACAACAAGTTGCTACCGCCGATGTACGAAAGGAGATTAATTTCTGTAAAAAGGTGAACTTCAACGTCCTTGGAGTGGTGGAGAATATGAGTGGATTCATATGCCCACATTGTGCAGAATGTACCAACATTTTCCTGAGTGGAGGAGGAGAAGAGTTGAGCAAACAGTTGGACTTGACTTTCTTGGGTAATATCCCCATCGATCCGACCTTTGTGGAGATGATTGAAATGCAGGACAATGGAGACAAGAAGTTGATCCATTTGTACGATGACAGTGAATTGAAGCCATTAATGAGCGGAATTATAGACAAGGTCTTGGAAAAGAGCCTACCAGCGAGGATTTAAGAAAATAGAGTAATATAAATCTTAGCAAATACAGTGAGTTGCGAAGTATTTGTGATTTATTAAGTATATTAGTGTACTTTACAAGTAGATTGAGAGGCTAACAATAATATATGGTGGAATTTGTGATGATTTACAATAAAATATATGATGGAACTTGTGTTCAATAACAATGAAATATATGGCTTCACCCAGAAATAAGCGAGTAGAGAGTTATGGAATGAAATATGCATAAAATTTGTCAGTTTCTCTTTAAAATTGAATTTGAAATATGGACATTGAATTATCCCTTCACTTCCTAGTGGATTTCATGCAAGTTATTTAATGTTGATAAACTATTAATATACAATGTGGTGGACTACTGGTTGGAGTGTTGAAGTTAAGTAGAAAAGGATTCTAGGTTTTTAGAAAAAAATGATTTGACTAGACCGATACTAGATCATCTAGACAACCAATGGACATAAGAAGCATGCCTCTGACCATATCTAATCTCAGAATATTCTTCTCTTCAAAACTCCTCTCTTTAACCTTGTTCTTCTAGACTATGCCCTTGAGTTTCTTCCACTTGGTGATTCTCCTCCTTAAGTCACCGGCACTTTGTTGGTTGACGTTCAATTTTTTGTCCCACATCATCTTTTCATAATCATCACCATGCTTTTCATATAAGTTCTTTAACCATTCGTTTTCTCTGTCAGAAGCAACTCTTTCTTTCTTAAGCTTGGAGTATTTCTCACCGTATTGTTGTAATAATTCCACCACCGCACTGTCCTTCTTAGGCTCTGGAATGACGGCCTTCATGGTACCGTAAATAACTCTGACGACCTCACCTTCGTCATTTCTGATCAATCTGGCTTCCCCTTCTGGGATCTTGGTAGGATCTTCAGTATTTTCGATTTCGTCAATTGAAGCTGAGCCTGGTTGGCTCTTGTTTCTGGCTCTGATTTCAGTCAAGGTCTCGACCTTTTGTTCCTGACCCCCTGCCAAATGGCCCAACTTTGATCTCAACCCGAGCTTCTTATAATTTTGTTGAAGAGTTAACGATTTGTCCCAGTTGGCTTCTATGATAGGGTTCGAATGTACGTTGATGTCTCTTTGTTTGTCCTTGAGACGACGGGTATTCTTTCTGACCGATGAACGGTTCATCTTTCTCTTTCTAACGGATGTCATGGTTTGTTGTTAGTGTCTAGAGAAGTGATATATTATTGTTAAAGCTCATCGAATTTATTGAGATGAGCTTAAAGATTTTTGAAGTCACGTGATTTGTAATTTATATAGAGGAGCACAGATTAGTTGGAGAGCAACTGTGAAAAGAGAGAAGATGGAGGAGAAGAGGAGAGAGTGGTATATGGTAGTATAGCATATTTGAAATTTTGGTGAACTAAGTGTTTAGAGATTTCCCATTATCTAAAAGAATAAATATTAGTAATTGACGATCACAAATAGATGTCAAAATTCTTGGTGTTATATAGCTAGCAGGCTGTATGGTATGAATTACAAATCGAGATTCTACTTGGTGTATGGTTGATTTTCTGGTTCGCTATCCCTCTGTATCATTATCTCTTTTCCTCCTCAACTCTCCAGCTCGTCACAATCGTAGGTAACGAACATAGAAAACTTACACCTACTCAGTTAGTGTGAAATAAATATAAATCAATATGAAATGAAATAGTGTTCAGCATTTTGGTATCATAACTATATATATAACTATATAGTTATTTATTTTGCGTGATTATTGCTGCTGTATCGATGGTGGAACCGAACCAAACGAATTTTGAGATTTTTCGCAGCCATTGTTCGATCAGTTTAGATTACAGAACAGGGCAATTGTCCACATATTATTTGTGATGGCTCACCAGAAGTAGAAGGAAATTCTGGAGACGATATTTATGGACTTTTAAGAACTATTTTTTGACATTATTTAGGGTATCTTAACTGATGAGCTTATGATCTGGTTTCTTAGTAAATTACAAATAATCTGTGAAAGTCTTCTTAGAGGCAGAAGAAAACGACAATTCTCTTTCCTAGAAGCATTTCGTACTCTTCTAATACTAAATAACTGTGCACGATTACCTTTATTAATACTTTTACTTGATATTTTTTATTATTCAGAATCTCAGAATATATAGCGATTTTATGCTAACAAATAAAGGCAACAGATAATGAGAAGATCATTAATAACTACATCAAGCAGCCAGTGATAAACTTATCCAAAGAACTGTAGTGGTTATAGATCTGCCATAAAGATCTTCGAGAGATCGCCTATAAATCTGCCATAAACGCCTGATTTTAAGGAGTTTTAAGGTCATAATCAAACCATTCGTGATCCGATCCAAAGATCTTAAACTTACCATCATCCTCTTGATTATCTCGTTACTATCATCATAATCAGCTTAATTATTCTTATTTTCCTAACTCTCTCCAGCTTCGGTAGAGCCAGTTACAGCTTCTCCTGATGAGTCTCCTGTTGAGTCTCCTCTGCCCCTTCCACCTCTGCCTCTACCTCTTCCTCTGCCTCTGCCTCTTCCTCTGCCTCTACCCCGTCCACCTCTCTTTCCAAATCCAGGCAAATTGGTTCTTTTAGGAGTTACTCTCAACTCTCTCCCTCTGAAAGTCTTGCCGTGTAAGTCGTCAATAGCCCGTTGGACACCCTCGGCGTGTTCAAATTCCACATAGGCGTATCCTTTTGGAAGCCCGGAGTAGCGGTCGAATAAAATCGTCACCCTCTCGATGACTCCAGCAGTGTGGAAGAATTCCTCCAATTGTTCCGGATTTGATTGGTAGTCCACGTTACCCACATAAATGGAGCGGCCATCGATTTCGGTTTGTTTAGCGAGATGTTCCGCAAGATCACCTTCGGTATCCACGGCGACAGAAGCTCCCACAGCAGCGGCAGTTTCTGATCCAGTACTGACTTCAGCGCTGACTTCCGTGGGAACCTCAATGGTAACTTCTCCAGATCTATCCACAACCTCTGTACCGACCAATCCACCGGTCTCTTCGCTCTTGACGTCAATGTTTTCAGTTTCACTCATTTCTGATTCTCTCGATCTTGACTCTTCACGTTCCTCTGCCACTCCGTCTTACTGAACTTTAAGGTGGAGTTTGTAAGTGGGTGTAATGAAATTTTGGGTGTGATTTTGGAGTGTATATAAAATGGATCACTGACAGATTTATCAAATTTAGATGCTACCATAATAAGAGGAGCAGTCGTACAGAAACAAGAATGTCGCTCAATTAAAGAGCGAGAGGCACAATGTTAGAAAATCTTTAACTATTACTGACAATTCACTAACATTTACTGACAATTACTGAAAAATCACTGACAATCTCTAACAATCTGAAAATTACTGCAAATTAATGACAAACTCCAACAATTTCTAACAATTACTCATAAACTCTCACTCTGGCAACTCTCTAATGACCCCTATACCTGTTCACTGGCTCTAATCTTAACTCTACTGATCCTTTTCACTATTCTTTTATTATCATATTATCCTAATTAGCTTCTACAAATGCTCTATAAGATGTGAACTCTTCATCATCGGCTGAAGAAGTCAATTCAACTTCGACACCAGGACTCACAAAGAAAACGTAGCCAGCCTTAGCAGGAAACGATTGGTCAGCACCCTTTACCTTAATGGAGCCACTACCCTTGGTAGCAATCACAATCGATGGACCGTCAAAAGCATCAAAGTACTGGACCTTGCTGGCACCCTTTTCAAAGATCGTTTGTAACACAGCAAATTCTGCAATAGGTGGGTCATATAACACTGACTTCAAGGCATCTCCATGAGACTTTGCAAACGGTAAAAGAGGCATCTTTTGCTTATCTACCGAGCCATAAGAGTAGGTCAACATCTCGACCAAGTTCTTGACGTCCTTGAACTTTGGAGTAAATCCTGCTCTGACGACATTATCAGAGGCAGCCATGCATTCCATGATGTCTCCACTGATGTAGGCGTGGGGGTCTTTGGCTTGTAAGAACATGGCTTCTCCGGATTTCAATCCAACGTGGTTCAACAATAAACATCCACAGAATAAACCGATATCGTTAGGGAACTGTTTGTTCAAACGGAGGATAAGAGCGGCCAAACGAGAGTCAATGGCGTCCAAAGCCTCGGTGGCAGTTTCTGCTCTTTTCACTAACAACTTGGCCTGTTCAGCAATAACGTCGTCATCAGTGTTCATCAACTTACCAAACACCTTTTGCAACAACTTTCTGTTGGCAACATCTTCAGCAGAACCTTCCTGTGCTTCGACCTTAATTCCGCCTACAAACTCGTCCACGATTTCTTTGCCAATAATCTCATACAACTCAGGAATCGTCTGTAAAGTTTTCGCCAACTGTTCCAATGGCTTGAACCCACAGAATCCTTCAAAGTCTGTGATAGCAATGGCCATTTCTGGTTTATGGTTGGCGTCTGGATAGTTCTTAGGATCCGCAGCATGTAATTGAGCTCCCAACTTCTTATCAGGATGGGCCTGGATGGACAACACCTTTTCAATAGATAAGACTTTGAACAAGAACGGCAATTCTTCGGTAGAACCAAACTTGTCGATAATCGATTGGTGGAGGTAGGTCTCTGGAGCGTTGGAGACGATTTCTCTCAATGTTTTTCCTTCTAAATCTTCGGCGATCGAAGGCACAGAAGGATGAGTTCCCATCCATAACTCTGCGTATGGTTTGGATTCATCAATTTTGGTAGCTGGGTTGGAGGCAGCAGCAAACTGCGCAACAGCAGAAGTGCTACCGATCTTACCCCAGTCGTAGTTCTGGTACCCACAATCGATTCGGAATAATTTGGACATGTTGTTGTTGGATAAGAAAACTAATGGATTTGAAAAATTTGTTTTTATCGCGTCGAGACGAGATTCGAAAACCAACGCGTGGGGGATAACGTGTGTTGTAGTCTGATATGGGAACGAAGTAGATGGGGTGGATACGAGGTGGAGAGGAAGCGAGGATGAGGTGCAACTTGGTAGTTTACTTTAGCTACGTCTAATGATATCTCTAGGGCTAGATGAGACAGCGTCGTTAATCGGGACAGCGTGGTTATTTAGAGTGTAAAGAATTTTGTGAATTCTAGAATTAGCGTTGTGTTTAGTGACGTCCTTAATAATAATGTAGTGACGTTTCTAAAATCAGGCTCAAACTTTAGTGACAATAGCTAAAATTAACTTCCAATTGGTAGTTTTTTAAGTGTATTAATTAGTGAGATAGTATGCTTGAAAAGTAGTGAGTATTCCATCAACGAATCAATTCGAAGGAAAACGTAATCAATATGGGGAGAAATAAATACCGATATGTAGATAACTAACTCTACATGTTAATACACCACTCAGTAAGTGATTCTAGGTGTCTGTAGTTAAACATATTTATTATTGTCTTTATGTCAATTGCTAAGTCAGTCTCGATAAACATCTCTAAATTATTCATAAATTTCAATATCACATGGCTCGTAACCTTTTATAATTTCCAACCAATATGAGAACTTATTACAAAGAGCTGATTTCCCATAGAAAACGAGCCGTCAAATACCCTCCTGATGTTTAGTTTAGAGCACTTATCCTAGTACTTTTCAGTGAGTCTTATTCTGACTAATTTTGCAGCCAATTCAATATGAGATCTGGTATAATATTCAAATTTAAGACTGAACCAGCAATTTTTATGAATTTATTGCGCTAGAGACCTGATAGAACCTCGTATTTTGGTAGCTGTAATTTATAATAAATTTTCAAGATCACTTCCCAGTGTGTAAAGAGCTTTATTCTTTTTGACAATCTAGATAAATACTTACTATCCTGGATTGCTTGTTGTTCTATTACTATCATTCCCGTTTTATACCACCATAACCGGCTCAGTAAATACATTTAGGTGGTACAATAAATCTTCCTGTTGATTTCAATGAAACATCAGTACCGCGATAATATGCACAATTATCAACAGTTTAAAAAATTAGGTGCAGGTTTGGATCATAATGTTAAATTCCCACGTCAAAGATCTCGATCTCGGCTTATTGGAACAGAATTGACCATTCAGATCTCGGACCACCCTACCACATTATCACCACATCTTACTAGCTTCATATAATCACCAAGCATATATATTGTCAATACCTACAGATTGTTCACGTCTTCTCAATTCACTATTATCTCAATTCACTATTATCCCAATTCACTATTATCCCAATTCACTATTATCCCAATTCACTATTATCCCAATTCACTATTATCCCAATTCACTAAGCATTATTCTTACTCGTATGTCGTGGATCGAAACTTCAACAGGAAACCGGATCTCCAAGTCCGCCACCATCACGGGATCCCACAAGATCCTCATCAATGGAAATACCACCATCAATACTGAAGTCACACTCAACGGAGACGTCACGCTAGCTGACAAGGCCGAAACGTCAATACAAATTGGAAAATATAGCTACCTCGGCCTGGGAAGCCAGATCATCCCTCCGCTAATCAACCAAGACCTTCATGGGCCTATAAGTATCGGAGCATACTGCATAATCGGAGAAAACTCAGTAATACGACTGGCAACTATCGGCAACAGAGTCATCATAGAAGATGACTGCAGTCTTGGTAACCTCTCCATAATATACGATTGTTGTATCATAAAGAAGGGTACGGTGATACCTCCAAAGGTTGTGATACCTCCATATAGTGTCGTCAGTGGAGTTCCTGGTGTGGATTATAAGGTGGAGGAGCTTCATAACTGTTACAAGAGGTTGATAGAGCAAGAAGCACGAGATTTAAAGTTGTTAGGGTGAATAAGAGGATCTGAAGAGAGGATCAGTTGCTGGTATATATCCTTACTAGTTCTCATGACGACCCAGGGCCAAAATCTAGAGATCAAATAGAAAATTTATGAAAAGAGTCTGGCTAGGGAGCTTTAGCGCTGCTACGACTTCAAGATGATAATTGGAGATCATTACCATCTCATACATCATGAAATATAACTCGCAGACCATCACTAATGAAGAAATCACGTTTGATACGTTAACTTCACCTACACATATCAAATAATTAGCAGTCTAGATTTATATAAAAAATAGAAAGATGGAAATATCTGATTTGTAGACATTGGGATGATAAGGTGGATTTCGGTTATTTATCGACTAACGAGAACTAGTGGACTATTTTGCTGAATGGAATTAATTATAGTGGCTCAGATTTAAGTTCTTGAGTTCTCTCGTTGTTAGCTCTTAGCCTCGCCTTTTTTCACTCGTCTTGTCTAGTAATTTCTAGCAGGCAGTCTCTAGTCTTTACATTTCTCAGTCCTTTTTATCTAAATTCCCCAAAATCCCCCTGTTTCCTTTTCTTTCTCTATTTCTTGACTTCCACACCTTCTTGACACCATATACTACTACAAATATGAGCCCTAAGAAATATAAGTAGCCGAAAAAGCCTCTGGCATGTATATGGTCCATGAACTCGAGACTTCCTCCGTAGGGAGATCCCAATAGCCTCTGATGTAAACTTGTTTCGCCTCTTAGTAAAGATTGTAAAATGGGTTTCAATACGTATGGATCGTTTTTGATCTGTTTTCCGGTAAAATCTTCTTCCCAAAAGTATACATTGTCCTTACTAAGGATAATGGAGTCACCGATTTCATATTTTCTGTCAACTTTCCAGCCTCTGGTGTGCTTGAAATCGTCAATCTTCGATAAATCGATGAATGTAAAGAGAATATCATCATTGGAGTATAAATGGGGAACTTCTTTCCTCATTACTTGGATAATTTCTGAGCTCTCGGCATTTTGTTCCTTGAGTTGCTTGACGATTTTATTCTTTTCGTCTCTTTGACTCAAAACTTTGTCGAAGTAGTACTTCTGTTTCAAGTGGTAGTATTCGTGGGCGGCGATGGACATGTTATACAAGGCCTGGTTGGTGTGATCGGCGTTTTCGGAGTCGATAAACGTTATGACGACCTTGTCTGATTTCGAGTCGTCTTTTTTGTTGAAATAAGTGGGTAACAACTTGGGATTAAGTTCCTGATATAATGGATATTGGTTTTTGTTCAAGAACAGTTCGATTTTCTTGAAATCACGAATATCTTCGGGATTAAAGCTTTGGAAAATGTGTGTGATGAGAGTGTTGTCCTTGAGCACAAGAATGGTTGGTTTGGTGGATAGTGTTGTTGCAGTGTATAGAGAGTTGTCAAAAGTATATGGCGGTGTGTCTTCATCGTAGTTGATGAATTCGATCAAGTTTTCTGCCTGGCTCTTGATATTCTGCTCGATTTTTGTGTGTTTAGCAGTATAAAGATAAGTATTGAAAGGAGATTTCGATACATATTCAAGCAAGTGTGGAAGGATATCTCTGTCTTCGTCGGTTATGGTATTAATATCGTAGTAAAACACGATCGAGACCTTGTTCTTCAACGGATAGTACAAATCCAATGGCTTGAATGGAAGACTTTTTCTATAATCCATTACATCTTGTAAGCCCCTTGCAGATTGTATTTCGTATTGAAAGTTTTCATACAAACGGTCTGAAAATGATTTCATCTCTTCAAGCAAGACTTCACCGGTGTAGTCAATTCTAATAATTCCAATAGTTTTAGGAAGGAAGAATGCAAATTTTGGACTTGCCAAACGGCCAGACGATAATTTATTGAACCCCAATTCCTTGCAGACGCTTGGATTATCAAAACAGTTGAAGTGGCCAGTTTTGAACGTACTCAAAACGATATTCGATAATTTATCCCAGACCTTTTTATGTTCTAAGCAGTCGGTACATGTTTTATCAAAGTAGTTCTTATTCAGGGTGTCTGTTTTTTCAAACTCCTGGTTTGTCGCTGGAAAGAATGCAACAAAGTATGCCTCTACTTCTTGTCCTGCAACTACATTCAAAACTTCGTCAACCGACAAAAGTTTGGATGCACTTGGAAGGTCGGTTATTCCAGTACTATACTCCGCCACTGCGTTCTTCATGAATTTCTTGATGTTTTCCACACTTCTTACAAGTGTCCGTGGGATCGATCCTACAAACTTGCTTTTTCCTGGGATATTATTGCCCTCTTTATCTTTCTCTGGAGAGTACAATCTAATGTTTGGATACGAATCGATTTCCTCTTCCGTGCAGAGATCTCCTTGTTCAACACAGTTAACCTGTAACATCTGTATGTTTAGTTTAGACATTTCCTGATGATATTCTTTGAATGTTTTTTCCCACGTTGGTGCAAATGCCTTACAGTGGCTACAGTATGGAGAATAGAACTCAACAAGCGAGAGACGCTCTGATGTCAATCTTCTGAACGCTTCTTTGTTGAGTTCAGCGGGGAGCTCGACTCTGGCGCTGTCAACAGCGCTAGCTATATCTTTGTCGACACTAGAATCTGAATCCTCACTAGCTTTACTGTCTGAATCCTTGTTGACGCTAGTTTCCTTGTCATTAGCAGCACCAACATCTCTAGGTTTTCTAGCAACAATATCTGTGACACCAGATTTCACGCCACTAACAATTTGTATTTCTGGAAGTGGTAGAGACGAAGAAACACCACCGACTTCCAATATATCTGCCGAAGCCGGTTTGGGCAGGGAAGCTGGAGTCCCGACTGCTATACTGAGCCATAGAAATATCGCTAGACTTGCTTTCATATTGAGTCGTGGAGAGAGTCGAGAAGAATAATAGCTTATAAATAATATCTCATAAAATGCGCGTTGTTAAAAAGTGCGGCCAACGGTGGAGTCACGGGAGTTGCTGGAGACAGAGCCAGGGAGAGTCAAACGTAACGCAGATTTGTGTGAAATGACTCTGTGGGGATCCGGCGACTCGTCTGGAAGAACGTTGTCGGAAAGTAATGTTATAGTCCCAGATCTGGATATTCTCCCGGAATCAGTTAGTGGGGCTGAAATGAGGATAGATCGCTCGTTTGATTAGCCGTTTTCTTTGGTTTTCTCTGAAATTTTCATTACTATTGTCTTTCCTTATATTTTCTTATATCTTGTAGTCTCTAGGTCTAGAATAGTGCTAGTTATACACGTTCTTGTCGATATACCTCTCTAAACCCAAGTTATTTGGTACGCGGACGACCCAATATGAACTAGTTTGATTGAATACCTAATCGGGGAATTTAGAGCATATGTGGAAAGGATAGACTCATGCCCTCGGTAAATTACTAGCATAGTGTGGCTTATGTAACAGATCTAACTCTAGTGAAACATAATAGATATTATCTATAGTTCGGATATTTTACAGTTTACCATGGTTGCAAAATGTTAATATAAGACTACCATATTTAATAATATTAAATGTCTACTAATTGAATAGTCCATTACAATCGCTAGTCCTAATTACAGAATATTTGTCTATGTATTGAATAAATATGTAAGTATTTGCTCTGAAGTTCTATAGTATAAGAGCCAACCTGAGATTGGTCTAGTGATGGAAGTCCGTCTACTAGACCAGCAATATATAACACTACCTGGACTTGTCCACGAATTATAGGTCCCTGAGTCTTCTATGGAGACTCTTGTAATGGATCTTGAGTTAGATAAATAGTGGATCAAGTTAACACGATAGGAGCAGAAAGTGAACGTGCACTGAGTTTTGTGGATCAGGACTGTAATGATTTCATGGATTTATATCCACTGAAAATCTAGGGTGCTTTGAAATATCAACTCACCTGGTGACATAAAGGACAATTCTTAGAAGTGTGCAAGTTGAAAACGAGTTTTTGAATTTACTAGGACTTCTCGCTAGATCATCGAGAGGAGGTATACCCGAAATATAGGTAGATTTTAAAGAACACTCTTCTAAGAAAATGACCTTCACCACTAGTGAAATATTCCATCTGACGAGTCCTATAACCACTTATCGTTGTTGGGAAAATGACTTCTCATCACTGGAATAACTACTGAATCACAGCTTTGTTCAAATTTCACTACTCGCTTACTCGGTTTATTCCTGAGCACTTATTTCTAACAAATAAGTCTTGAAATATTCAAAACTTACGAGGGTTACTGCACTTGCTGGTACAGTTCTTGCTAGATTTATGACGTAACCCGCGTAAAACCCTTTAAGTCCTTCCTTTTGATATATCTTTATAATTGAATCGATCAATTTTGTCTGCTTGTTATTAGATGACTGGATTTGCATACGAGTACGCAATATTTCGTGGGGGTACGTGATGGTACTGGCAATCATCTTTGATACAGACGATGCAGCGAACAATCTCCAAAGAAGTCCTTTGTTTTCTTTTGTTGTGATGGAGTTATCGATGGTATGAACATCGAGGACTTTCTTAAGCTTTTCATATACTGGGAAATGAATACCGACGTGGACCAATCCAAAGAGAGAGGGAACCAATCCTCGATAAAACACTCTGATACCTTCTTCGCGATACATAGTTTTGATTGCATTGAATGTTCCAGTGTAGTACGTCCTTCCTGAAGCAGGGTCAAGTCTATTTACTAGATCAACACCAGTTTGATTTATTATTGGAATTTTGGTTTGTAAGGTTGGTTGTTTCCTGATTTGTTCGTTGATTTTTGTCTGTTCCATCACTTTCTTACTTCCCGTCTGTATCATTAACCTTGTCTTTACTACCCATATTGGATTCACTGCAATTGACGATGTCATGCCTGCAGTCAATGCAGAACAGCAATGGGCAATTGCTTCACTATCAATTCCGACGTTATTTCTCAAGAATGTCGGATAGAATCCTTTAGCACGCTCATAGATTGTGAAATATATTGTCCATGTAGGTAAATATCCTATTGTTATGGGGACCAACCCTCTGTAGAGACCTCGGATTCCCTCGTTCTTGAAAATCGTCTGAAATGCATTGAAAAATCCCTTATATTGAATCGGGTTTCCCGCCATAGCTCCTTGTGCCTGTAGTCTTGTCTTCACCACATCTAAAGGACAAACAATTATTCCTGCTAGAAATCCGGACGCGGCTCCCGCAAGCGTTACTAATTGGTTTGCTGAGAATCTCGATAAGATCCATGGTGGAGCTGTTGCCAAAAGACTTATCCGGTGGATCTCAAAGTTCTTCTGTGTATTCTCCCTGAATTCAAGATCTTCTCCATGTACAATATCGGAAAAGTTATCTATCCTTCCTCTGATTGGTGTCTCTATGTCTCTTCCTATGGATCCAGACGGTCCGTCTCCAATCAGATCTCTCGTCATAAAATATATTAATGATGATCGTGATGTTCTATGGGATGTGTGGTGGTGCCAGTTACTCTGGACCTAGGATGATTGTATAAGCCGACAGATCAAGGAAGAGTAGTATTGATGGGATGGAATTTGAGTTTTTCGGAAATCGATCGCTTGGGGTTGCTAAGCGAGCGTGAGAACTGGAGTAGTGAGAAGAGAAAGTGAGAGATAGTGAGAGTAAGCGAGTGTTAGGGTTGATAAGAGGTGGGAGTTAGTGAGAGATGAGATTCAGGGATGAAGAATTTGAACTTGACACTCATTAGCTTTTTGATCTCTTCACCAACTCTCCAATCGGCTATGTTAGTTGTTAGTAATAAAATATTTATATACAGGTTCATTTTTAGCAGCCAGTTAAGATTTCTAATAGTTGTTAGTCGGAGTTACAGGGTGGATCCACGGATTTTTGGGAGGCCAGTAGTTCAGTATATCAAGTTGACTAGTGAAGTCCACAAATCATTGGAGTAGTTGTGAATTGGATTAATGAAGTTAGGAGACGAGTGAGATTTGACGAAGCTATTGATTCTGTGGTCGGTAGAGGTGGATCAGTCAAGCAATGGACGCAACAGACGGTATAATAACCAATCATTTTATCAGCTGGTTGGTCAGTTAAATAGTTGGTAGATCAGCTAATCGAGCAATGGGTAGTTTTAATAGAAGTCAAGCAGTACAACTCATTGTGTATTTTTCATTTCTAGGTCTGCTATGCTAGGATCACAATCTTGCCACAGATTTCTCAGATATGACCGGTTCTATGAATTGGAGGTAAGTGGTTCATAATATTCTAGTATTGCAGCTAAATTCAATTCCAAAGAACGTACTTTCTCTATGTTTTGGTGAGATTTTGTAAAATATTAACAATATTAAGAATTCGATTTAACACTAGAATACTAACAATTATTTAATTGGAACGGCATAGCTAGAATTGCTTTGTTGATCTCACCCTAGAATATTACTTTCTGGCAGAATTTGTAATGATAAGCTACTACAATCTCTCACAAACTACCTTATAGTCATATCGGAGATAATTCCTAATTGGGAAAGGACAAGTCCCTGGAGAGAGACGGTAGACCTTTAAATTTAGTGAGAAATTTTACGATCTCTAGCGAGACTCCATAATGTGAGATCTATATTTTAGAAGAAGAGAGTATTTTACTGTGCAAATATAAAAGCTTATAGGTGTACTTCTAAGAATAGATAGAGATGTAAAGTATTATTTCTTATTTTCATCAATCGATACTCTTTTTTTGGTGTTTTAAGGGTCCTCCGTATGAAAGCTGAGTCATTCGGATATACCATTCTCACTAATTTTTATTATTGAACTTCTCAATAAAATGTGCTAACTATCCATTCCAACTCATCACTAATTCTTCATTAACAATGGTTAAATTTTACTTGAAGCTTTCTGCTACACTCGAAGCTGTCACTAATGTGGAACCGTTGGACACACCAACCACTCCATACGAATATACCTTCACCATCGAATGTACCAAATGTCGTCATACCCACGAGAAGCCAGTGAATATCAATCGATTCGAATCACATGAAATTACAGGATCCAGAGGTGAAGCGAGTTTCGTGTTCAGATGTAAGGAATGTAAATCTGAACACTCTGCAACACTTACTAGAACATCTAAGACTTTAACTGCAGAAGATGCTGAAGCTAACAAAGCTGCTGCGTTGTTGGAAATCGACGCCAGAGGGGTGGAATTCTTGGAATTCTTACCAGAAGGAAGGTTCATGGCAGTTGGAAGCGAATCTGGAACTAAGTTTGACGAGGTTGATTTAGAAGATGGAGAATGGTATGACTATGATGACAAGGCCGGTGCAGAGGTGAGTGTTACTGAGTGCAAATGGGAGATATCACGTTCCTAGGAAGATAAGATCATTCTAGCGTGAAATAGGATGCTAAGGTTCTGGAGAAATGAGCTTGAAGGTTAATGGATTAGATTGCAGAGATAATGGTGATTCTTGAAAATTGTTAGCTCTAAAAAACACTCAGAAATTAGGTCAATTCAAAGATAAATGAAGTGTTCCTTGGAATATCATTCTTTCATCACTACTACCACAGGATGAAGTATGTGACCCAAAAACTACCAACTCTTTAAGAAAATATCAACTATCATTTGCTGATACAATTAGTGAGCTTCACCAATTTCAACATTTAGGGAAGCAAAAATAAGACTTCGAGTCTTTTAAAAGCTTACAGGAAGCGAAAGTGATATCATTCATTTGCGATATGATCACTATTCTTACAATGTTTAGATAGCTCTTACGTTTAGTAGTTCTAATAAAAATTATAGATACATAATAAGTGAAATCCTAACTAATTTCCTCTAGACTGATTTCCACTAGATTACGAAGAAACTTGATTTATCCACAGACTTCGCTAATTATCAAGAGACCCCAGGAATGTTAATCTCCTCCACAATCCCTAGCTGTTATCTAGTTGTTTTCGTTATCTCCGTTCGTATGACTACCCTTACGGCTGCCTCGCTAAAACTTGAAAGTTGACTCACTCGGCGGAGATAACCAATTGGGATATAACCGAAACTGAGTGAGTCTTCTTTTTGCAGCCATTGCAACTATAAAACATACCTATCATCTCATACGATATTTGTTTATCTCTCTACTACAATGCTAACATATATTCTCAAAGCTTCGGCTGAACTTAAAAATGTTACTGGTGTCCAACCTTTGGACACCGCAGACTATCCGTTTGACTATAAATTCAATGTTAGGTGTACTGCGTGCCGAATTAACCATGATAAACCGATCGAAGTCAACCAACTGGGCTGTTTCGAAGAAACTGGTTTTAGAAGAACTGCAAATTTCAAATTCAAGTGTCGAGACTGTAAACGTGAACGATATGTGACTATATTCAGATCAAAGAAGTCAATTGACGGAGGGCCAGACCCAGTGGAAATACTTAAGATAAATACTGTTGGAGTAGAATTGTTGGAGTTTATTCCCGATGACCAATTTATGTGCAACAGTACTTTATCCAATGAAGAGATTAGAGAGATAGATTTGAGTGACAACGAATGGTTTGATTACGATGAAAAGGGAAAAGGAGAGGTGGTGATAAGAAACGTCAAGTGGATACTCGAATATGGAAGGTGATAAATAGTACTCGAGTACTATACAAGGTGATAAAGAATGCTACAATGGTGGATATCAAAATTACAGGATGACCCTAAACAACTAAAAGTTGTGTTTACTCATCTATAAATTATTCTAAGTTTATTAGATACTAATGATTAGAAGATCAAACGGTCCCAAAAAAATTTTTCTAGAATAAAAGAATAGTTCTAATTTTGCAACTTATATCGTAACCTTATATCGTAGCCAATCTTTTCCTTTATAACATATTTCAGGTAAATTTGTGATTCCATTTCTTTAATTTTACAATAAAACATCTTTGAAATATACCAAGTATCCAGAATTATGCCATAATCTAGCACCCAGATTTTTATCCTATTCAGGTATATTAAAAGGACTAATTCATCGTCAACGTCACTTTGGCTGCAATAATTTTCTACGTAGCTGAAAAATAACAACTTCTCCAAATCCCTGAAATGAAACTGTCACCAACTCCAGTAACTAGATAATTTTCCAGGCGAGAGTTTAGTAATTCATACAAAAGTAATGTAAAATTATCGTATATATAATAGATTGAATACTGTTTATCATATACTTGCATAAATTATGTCATAACTAGTAGCGTGAGTATAAAACTATTGAAGGAGAAGATCATGATGTTTAAATTATGTTTGACGTTGTCATACCCATCGGAACTATCACAGTTTCCCTTCGGAGTAACTTCGCGGTGTTTCTTCGGAGTCTGAGGCTCTTCGCAGTCTGCCTTCTGAGTCTCTTCCCAGCGTCCCTAATTCACGCACTTTTTGCATCCATTTGTTCCGGTGATTCCTTATCATACACCAGATCACCATCATAGTCCAGCATCTAATAGAATAGTAGCCAAGTAGTAACCAAGTAGTAACCACGTAGTAACAAACTCCATATCCACTAGAAAATATCCAACTATCCACGCCATCAACTCTCTCATAACCTCACCACACTTCATTCTATCTCTAAATCCCATTTTGACAGAACATCCATGCCGCAATAACCATTCAAGATTGCTATATAGCCGTCGGCTTTAATTCCAGTACAATAAACATATAAATATAAATACAGGCACCCCGTTTTTTAGATTGCAGAAAGTTCGCATACTAAAATGCGTTCAACAAGTTTAGCTGATGCAATTGTGCAGCCAATGAACGACCAGGTCAAGAAAGTGTATGAAAAAGTTAGTGGAGGTGGTTCCAGTGGAGCTGGGGGACCAGCTGGCGGAATCCCTCTTTTCTCCTCCAAATATTATGCTGCTTGTACTCTTGGTGGTATAATCGCCTGTGGCCCAACACATTCTGCAGTCACTCCACTAGACCTTGTAAAGTGTCGTCGTCAGGTCAATTCTGCACTCTACAAATCCAATGTCCAGGGATGGTCGACTATTCTCAAAACCAAGGGAGATTCCATCATCACCGGAATTGGTGCTACGTTTATCGGTTACTCCCTTCAGGGTGCTGGTAAGTATGGGTTCTATGAGTTCTTTAAGAAGTCTTATAGTGACCTTTTAGGTCCACAGTATTCCCAGGACTATAAGACCGGAGTCTACCTTGCAGCCTCTGCTTCTGCCGAGTTTTTAGCCGACATTGCTTTATGTCCCTTTGAAACTATCAAGGTAAAGACTCAGACCACCATTCCGCCATACGCAAACTCTGTCTTTGACGGATGGTCCAAGATCACGGCTACCGAGGGATTCCGTGGTTTATACAAGGGTTTGGTTCCATTGTGGTTTAGACAAATTCCGTACACCATGGTGAAATTCACCAGTTTTGAAAAGACCGTAGAAATGATCTATCTGTACTTGGGTAAACCAGTTAGTTCTTACACTACTCTCCAGCAAACTGGAGTTTCGTTCTTGGGTGGTTACATCGCTGGTATCTTCTGTGCCGTGGTTTCGCATCCTGCTGATGTCATGGTGTCCAAGATCAACTCCGACAAAAAGGCTTCGGAAACAATGAGTGGAGCCTTGAAGAGAATCTATGCCGATATTGGTTTCAAGGGCGTGTGGAACGGATTACCTGTTAGAATTGTTATGGTTGGTACATTGACTGGTTTCCAATGGTTGATTTACGATTCGTTCAAGGTCTACGTAGGATTGCCAACAACAGGACATTAGCGAAAGTCTAATTAAAGACATTAGTGAAAAGTTACATTACTAATGCTAAGTTTTGAAGATTACAGAAACCAACTATGGAGACCATTAACGGAAAATTTGATGATTATTTAAGTGACATCACTTCTCCAGGTCATCAAGTGAGACTCCTATTTCAATGTAGGAATTTATTATATATCTATTCGTTATTGGATGTTAGTCCACAGATCTTAGAGTGATGTAGATGAAAATTATGCAGAGTAGTCAATATCCATAGTAGACACCGTCTCTTGAGTGGTGGTTATGATCGTCTAGATAATATATTTAACAAATATTCTTTTCTGATTATTATTATTATTATTAATAATAGTACCTTTGTTGGACAGTACGCGAACCACAGTTCCTCTATTCATTAACATTAAGAAATTCCTTCTGATAAATAAGGAATGTCATTCTATCATTACCAGCAATTCTACCAGCTAACAGTTTCCATCACAAGTATTGTTACATCCGGGGACTTGCCATCACCTTCTATTCACAGACTACTCAATTCCACACATTCTTGAACAAATCGTCATCAAGTCCAACATTCAATGAACCAGAGTTGGTTGTAGTAGGTGCATTTCCGGTCCATTTATTAGGCAACGAAGCTCCAGAGTCGTTCCACTCATTATTCCATGAGTTGTTCAGTGAAGGTTTCGGATTAAGCTTGGTGGTTGGTAAGTTGCTTACGGAGGGACTCGGAGAGCTTACATCGGAGCCGTTTCTGGCAATAGTTGAGGCATTGTTGCTGCTGTAAGTTGAGTTGAACGCGTTTGGACTCTTGGTATAGGTAGTGTTGTTGTATAGAGTGTTTTGGTTATTATAGGAGTTTTGGTTTTGGTTGTTGAAATTGCCTTGAGCGTTGGATGCAGTGTAACCTTGACTTGGGTTACCAAAATTCAATCCATTTAAAGAGTTGGACAAGTTGTTAACATTATTACCCGAGTTGTTGTTGTTTCTAGGGATGAAACTTGAGGACGATGAAGGAGATGAATATAATGACAAGATCGATTTCTTCAAATCTGGTCTACTGTTCAAGCCATTGCTGGCAATACTGCCTCCAGTTGATTGCGCAGATTGAATAGGAGGAGATTTTAAGTTTTTTTGAGAAGTAGAAGGAGAAGGAGAAGAAGTGAAGGAGCCAAAGTCATCATCAAGTAATGAGTTGGATACCGGTTTGGTAGCTGGAGCAGAATTAGAAAACGATAACAAGTCTTCAGTTTGAGAATGGTGACTCTTTGAAGGATGCTTGGAGTGAGAAGAATGGGGCTTTGTGGGGAGGGTTGGTTTATGGGAATGAGAAGCTGATCCAGTAGCGGCTTTACTAGTAGAATGTTCTGAAACTCGACTAACAGGAGCAGCAGAACTCGCTTTGGCTGCGCTATCTTTCCATTTAGCCATCTCATACTTTGTCCTAATGAAATTCTCGATTTTCAGCTCATTAGGCACGTAGCCATCTGGCAAGTTTCCCTCCCAGTACAAGTTACACTTTTCATTTCCCCACCTTACCATATTTTCGATTTGTTCGTCGGTCCAAGCGTCCAAATCAACGGACTTGACTTTGGAAATATGAGTTCCCATAGATCTGTGAATACCTGAACATCTAATACAAAAGAAACATCCCAAGTTCCATGACGCCCATCTTGGATTCTTGGCTGTTTTACAATCAACACATACTTTGTTAGGAGCTTCCTTGAGGAGTTGTTTGAGGATGAGCTTGTGTTTCTCAGAGTGAGTCTTTTTGGACGAGGGTAATGCTGAACTTCTGGAACTCATTATGGTTTACCAAGCTGATGCTATAGTGGTGGTTTATGCTAGATGACGGTAGAACGGCGTAAGTAACTCAGAGATCAGGTTACCAAAACAAATTGAAAATTCGTTGAGCTTGCGATATGCGACATAAAAACGACATATAAATTTACATACATGATCAACCAGAATTTGCAGCCATGAAGCCAAAAGACAATAGGAGAGTTATTGGTAATATTGGGAGGGTAAATAAGATGTTTGGGTGGGGTGGGGTTTCAGAAGGCAATTAGAGATATTTATAAAACATATATATAATGGAAAATATTGTCCGCGAAACATCGTGAATACATATATCTGGAGGAGTAATCACCACGTAGAATCTCTCGTATAATCAGGAATAAAATGCTGAATCTGTGATGAAGGAACTATTCTAGAATAATTTGAAAGAGCGCCACAAAGAAAAGAACCAGAAATATATAATGCTCGACAGAATGGGAGAACCAAACCCCGAGATCTAAGAATCCAGCCTCGTAATATTTCACTAGTTAGCATACAACTACAATGAGGAAGTTCCCTAGGGGTAACCTCGATAGGTAGATTACTAGAAAAACGTGTAAGTTCCGCTAGGAATATCATGGAATCCTCGGTGACTACTTCAACATAGTCCGCTACTGTAGTTGCTCGGGTCCATCTCAAAATTGGAGATCCCATCCTCCGACATTTTTGTGTATGGAAAAAAAGGGCTCCAAAATAATCTACTTCACAAATAATATAACTAACCTATTCATTCTTCACCATCAAATAATTCTATTTCATCTTAATGGGCATAATATAACTATTCCCAACCTCCTTAAATACATAATATGGCAATATCGCGACCTCAATACACCATTGACCATGTCAAAACACATGACCAGCCATCAGACCTATGGATGATAATCCACAACAAAGTTTACGATGTAACATCGTTTGCTAAAGATCATCCTGGAGGTGTGGAAGTCTTGTTCGATTGTGGCGGCGTTGATGCAAGTGAAGCATTTGATGATGTTGCACACTCCGATGATGCAGTACATATGTTAGAACCATTGTACATAGGAGACGTAATAGTAAACCAAAGAAAGCCGTGCTCCAAGAAATTGCCTCCAAAGTCAATAGTCAAGAAGAAGAAAGTTAAAAAGGGAACGAAGCATTGCGAGAAATCAATAATTTGGTGCTTGATAACTTTGGCCCTTCTAGCATTTGCGGGATGTATTTTCTTGCAGAGAATGAAATGGGAGAGTTTGCTGAGTGATTTCTTACTGCATGACTTTTTGATGGGTTAAAACGACCAAAAGAGAAGAATTAATACCCATTTCTTCGAAAATGAGCAATTAATAGCAGAGAATGAATGATAGCATAAAAGGACTATAATTAATCGACTTGAAAGTATTTGGTGTCTCTTATATTGGCTGATTCACAAGAATTGGTCAATATCAATATGACGTTATTCTGTGAGACTTGAGCTTGATATATGATATATTATATCTTGACGACTTTGCTCTGTGAACCATTTCAAAACTTACAGGAATTCCGTCGATGATTCTAATACATTTTGGTACTCTTTGTCTCAAACATACACTTAGACACTTTTGCGTGAAACATTCAGATATCTAAAGATTTGCTGTTCTTTCAAGTATCAGTTCTACTATTCATGTTTTTATGTGGCAAAACATTAGGAAACAATTCAGTAATGGATCCACTAAATCGAGGCAATTTTATTCAATAAAAGATATAATGCCACAGATACGTATAAGTATCATAAGAATCATAGTATTCTTCATATAAAACCACAAACACTTATAGGAACCAAGAGAATCAAGAGATTCAACAATAAGGTCTACAAATTTATGTTAAATCAGGTGTGAAATTGTAAAAAAGTTTTTTCATCTGACCACTCTACCTAGGACAGGTAAAATATGGGATCTTTGATAATGTTTTACACAAGTGATTTATAGACAGCACGGACCTTCGCTCAGGAACGAAGGTCATCATTCACAATTTGCAATTACAAACTAGTAGAGCTAGTTGATAAGTAATTATAATTATAAGAGAAAAGTCACAGGAATTTCTACAGGACAATACTTCAAACAGATCAGAAAAGCGATCAATTCTTCGATAATATAATATTCAAAAATCTGTTCATCAGATATAAATCGCCATCGAAGCAAACAGGAAATAGACCAGAGATATTCTCAGGTCAAAATTTTTTTAAGAGATTCATGGGAATCACAATCGTCTCAAGGAGACGTATTTATTCATTGGTTGTTCACTAGGCGTATAAAGGGCCCTTCTAAAGATATATATGTATATATATGATAAAGGTACAATAATTTTAAGCAATTTGTAGAAGTTAATATTTGTAGACTCAGCTGACAGTTATTAAAGGAGTACTATCTAATACCTATATAGTGCTATGTTAGGTTACTTTTTGTTTACATAGAAACTACTACGTTCTATCTTTACTTATCTACTGCATGTTTTTAAGGAAACAAGAAGCGCCTGGTTAGCTCAATCGGTAGAGCGTTTGACTCTTAATAAGGATATCAAAAGGTTGCGGGTTCGACCCCCGCATTGGGCTTTCTTTTTTCAATATCCGTTAGAATCAAATGGATAGTTTAAATTTATACAAATCTAAAGGGCATTTTTTTTAGTAGTATTGGTAGTAGTTCATATTTATTAGTTTTGTTCAAATCGATGTTTATCGCCATGAATTTTACAATTTCGGGTACTTATATGATAGTATTTAGAATAAAAAATTTAAAATGTTTTCAAAAAAGAAAGCCCAATGCGGGGGTCGAACCCGCAACCTTTTGATATCCTTATTAAGAGTCAAACGCTCTACCGATTGAGCTAACCAGGCATGTTTCTGAACACTGAAAACATGCTAATATACTAATCTAATACTCCCAACTTAGAATTTAGCTTCGTTTTTGAGGTGTGAATCGAGACACTGCAAATCTCAGAAATCACCAGCTAATGGTTAAGTAGGTATCCACTTATGTAATGGGGAGAATATTCTGATAATATTGGTGAACAAGTGGGCAATAATATAGCAATACAATTATTAACTATTGAGGTAGTGATCTTTTAGGTTTTAGCTCGAGTTATTTGTATAATATCTAAAATGTCATCATTTTTAGCCTTTCTTAAATTATCAATATTCTAAATATACGTTCAAAAATTACAAAAATTTTCAAACGTTGAAACTACCCAAATAATTCAAGATATATAAGACAATCACTCACAAGCAGGTATTTACAAGTATCATAAGCTCTTCCTTAGGTATCAATATCCAGATTGTTCATGTTGCAAGGTCGCTGCGAATGTAAATCTCAGCTGTCAGAGAAAAAGGTTTTGTGGTCTAGTTGGTTATGGCATCTGCTTAACACGCAGAACGTCCCCAGTTCGATCCTGGGCAAAATCAATTTCTCTAAGCGCAAATGGTTTAGTGGTAAAATCCAACGTTGCCATCGTTGGGCCCCCGGTTCGATTCCGGGTTTGCGCATTCTTTTTTGTTTCATGAATATAGTATTGAAAAGAATCTGGTGAATCTTTTTGATCCTTCAAAATAGTAGTTTTCAGAAATTGGCGAATGTTTGCATGCCTGTTACATCAAAACTCTCTTTTCATATGGTCCTGATAGTTACTTTGATATAGCATGGTGAAAAACCCTTTACCGGGTCTCAGATTCGCCATTTCTCACCGGCCTTGTAAGACTTATTAGCATTACAAGACATGTGAAATCAGAACTATTACAATCGATTCCCGTTCTATCTTCTACGCAAAAGATCTGTGCTTTACAACAAATTCGGTCGCTCTCTCCATATTACGTCTATATATACAATCCGCAGTTCCTGAACTCACGTATTCTGAATGCTTCAGTCCTAGACCACATTTTCTAGATAACCTTCTCCGCAAGATTCTTTCCTTCTTATTACTTATTACTCATCTAATTAGTTAGTATAAATCTTAATATAATATTTTATAAGTCACTTCATCTCGGTGTTGGTTGATTTCAGGCAACGCCCAAAACATGTAAGGACGTCTCATGACGATAACGCATAATTTATTAATCATCTGTAACTTTATTTAAAATTTAAAGACTTCTTTACATACAATTTATGGTTTTGCTTGAGAGAAGAGTAGTAAGAAAAAGTTCTGTCAGACTTTTTTTTATTTGATTGCAAAGATTGAGTGCTTCAATTTACGACCAAGGTCTGAGAATTACACATTTCGATTTCAGCCCTAGGAAATGTACTAAAGTGATTGATATTGAAGAAGGTTGTCGAATGATTCTGGAATTAATATTTAGTTACCTGGAATGGTAGATTAGAGGTCGAACCAACAGTCTACTCGTAGATTATTTCAGCTTACATATATAATTTATGAGGATCATGGAACGAAATCAATAGATACAAAAACTGATCAAGATTCAAGTGATTCTGTTGATTTATGGATATAATCACAAACTATGATGATGTGAATCGACGAGCCTATTAAAAAGTTTTACCAAAATCTCTCATTAAACTTATTTTCTCCAAACACCCTCTTCACAAATATCAATTTAATACAAATAAACTTGCCCACTGTATAATAAAATACTGATTATTTTCTAAAGCACTTCATTTTCTAAACACTCCTATTTTTCTCATCCTACAAATTGCCCGCTAATCTGATATAATTATCATTGATCTCCTTCTGCCAAATCGATAATAAATCGAACTTATGAATTTCCCGAGAATATTCGGAATCGTCGTTTGACGTTTGATTTTCATCTGGATTTGTAGAAAACGAATTGAAATTAATAAGGTCGTTTGGTTGATTTGTTACTTGAACGTTTGCATTTAGAATATTTTCGTTTCTTTGTTTCGAGTATATTTGATCCTTCTGGCTCAATTCGCTTTTAACAGGCGAGGGTATTGATGATTTTATGCTTTCAAACAAATCTTCAAATTGCTTGTACCATGAAATTTTGTTGGCTGGGTTTTCAATTAGAAAAATTAATGATTTCAAGAAGTCTTCAGGCCGTTTATATGGGCTTTGGTTGAGGTTAGAGGCAAATTGTCCTGAAACGGGACTCTGATTACCCTTTATGTTCTGAGACGAAGTAGATGAGGATTGAGCCGCCATCTCATACGAATTGTCCATATTCTGTTGAGTTGAATTGTATTGATCCAAACTTTCGTTAATATTGTCCAAATGTTGACTGAAGGAGGTAAATCGTCCGAAATTTTCATCTATCTTCTTCAAATCGTCACTCTGATTCGCGTTAAAACATTTTAGGACTTTCAAATTGTAATAGATATCTTTAGAATCGATATCTAATGGCAAAAAATCATCCACTATATCAGTTTGAATAAAATTGTTGGTAAAATCTATTCTGACGTTTGAAATCTTACCATAGTTCAACAATATCAATAAGATTTCTTCGAATTCAACGCTTGAAATGTTAAATTTATCATAAAAAAACTGAAATTTTATGCATTTGTAGCATTTCAAATAGTTCAAAATCAATTTCAACCTCAAATTCAATAGAATTTGTTGCAAAGACTTTGTAAAAATATCGTCATTTATAATATCATCATTTTTCATTAAAGTCTGATGAATCCTTATAAATTCGTCCAAGTCTAGCTCATCATAAGCTTTGATCAAGTTTATATAGTTGAAATACTCAGGTTGGTTGGAATAAATATTTGTGTCTTGGGATTCAAAGGGATTGAACTCATTTTCGGTTAGAATAGAACATAGTACCACGTATTTCAATATCTTCTTCTTTAGTATGTATCCAGCTTCATCGTAATTTTTAAAACATTCGTAAAATTCTAGTCTTGCTTGTTCATAGTTGCCTCTATAAAATTGTATTTTTCCAATGCATTCCTTTATAATTCCAATGATTTTTGGGTGTGTCACCGCTGTTGTAACAGTTAGACTCTTCTTGTACAATTTATTGAGCTTGGAGATTTTTGGTGCTGCTTTATGGAATTCATATTCGATTTCAAGCGAAATCAATTCAAGAGTATATGATTTTCTTATAACTTCCGACGAATCATCCAACTTTACATTCAATATCTGAATCAATTTATATGCTGATTCGTATTCCTTGTTGGTTAGGTTCAGTTGAAGCTTGTTCAAATTAATCTTGATCCATAACTTGTCAGAATTCACCTCTCCGTCTGTCAAAGAATTCAATACTATCTCATATAAATTATTTATGAACTCTTTATTGTTGATAGTTGAATAGTTGTTTATGATTTTGTTTGTTGACTCTTCGCCGTAGTTCTTATTGACTTTTGGTAGTAACTTCATCAATTCGTGCAAATATTTAAGGGCTTCCTCATAGTCCTGATTCTTTGTATATATTTTGATGATTTGTTTCAAGGATTTGAAAATCCATTCGGTATTAGATGGGGTTTGATTAAGATTTGTTAATGCTTGGAGTTTTTGGAGCGATAGAGTTGGGTTCTCGTATTTGAGATTTTTGGCTGTGTAGTATTTGTTTTCCTGGGGGTTAGTAGAGTTTTTTTAATTTGATAGCAAGGTCTAATACGAGTCTGGTGTGTGTGAAGTATAAGGATTAGCCATTGATGGAGATTCCACAAAACACTAATTCCTGGTCAATTATCTAGAGTTCGAAGTCGGCTCTGACGATATCAAATGAATGAGCTTAATAACTCCCGGCATACTATAGTTGCTAGACAAGACATAGGCTCCGAGTGAATTCAACTTGTATCGAGTTACTTTTTAAGTAATTGCACTTCGAATATTATAATCTGTCTTGATCAACGTCAATTAATAGAATATGCGAGTTCTTTTGATTGCTGTTTAGCGATTCTCTCTAATATTCCTTAGAAGAATCTCGATAGGTCTTGAAATCACTTGATGGCCCTACTTCACTAAGGGATCCATTCACAACCAGTACCATATCTATAAGATCTAGAGGATTATGCGGCTGGAGTGGCAAAGTATACATACAATTCCATATTCTTCTTCTTCTTTATCTTCTTCTATTAGGCTCCCTTCTTCATCTTCTTCAAATTCAAACTCATATGACTCCTCGGAGTAGAAATCTTCGTCAGACATGCTCCAGTTTAGTGGGTTAAAGACGCTTCCGATTGTGAAATTGAATTTTCTAGGTGATTGTGTGTTTATATACAGGATTATATTTAGTACTTCTGTGATATAAGGGAAAGAGGTCTTTATGTGGGGAGAGATACATTTAAAAGTGTAGAATAGACTATATGAGATATAATGAAATCCTAGCTCGTTGTTAGCCATTTTTTTTGCAGAACACATACGTAAATTTGTAATACATAGGGAATAGTAGAACTTTCTTACATGGTCCAAGCCGCATGTTTTACCATGAGAGTCTTTCGGACCATTATCAATCATAAAATGAAAAGCTATTTTATTCTTTAAGGGTGTAAAACTTATCTACCGGGTGGGTCCCATTTACTTTGATCACCCATTTTAGTATCAAATCCAAAATGTTCGATATTATGATATCAATAAACGTCCTTCTTGAATTATGAATAGAATGGCAGAAAACTGTAGATCAAATAGCCCGCGGTTCATAAATTTGATATCTCAAGCTCCCTACAGCAAACTTCTGAATATTAAATTTTTGACTTGATGTATGTACAAGAATTTTCAGTACTCCTACCACACAAAATATGAGAAGCGTGAATACTTACGCTAATTCAGATTTTTGCCACAAGAATACGAATATTCATGATACTTAAAAACACTCTGTAATCAAGTATTCTTACACAGAAATCTACTATTAGTAATTTCATTAGGGTATAAAAACTAGAGTAGAATTACGATATTTAAAGTTTAGAGAAGAAAGTACAAATGGGCGACTTTCTATAGTTTACTGATTCAATTTTGGAAAAAAGCACTAGAAAATAATAATTTACTTTCTGTAGAACACGTTAAATATATTTCTAAGGTATAATTTGGTGCTACTTAGAGTTGTAATGTAAGTATTTTATATATTTAGATACATTATAATTTATATATATTAATATTACCAAGTTTTATAATGAATAATAGTTCAGGTTTTTATTTTACAGTAATGCCCACAATTCCATATTTCTGCTTCAAGGGTAGTACGTACCCCAGTAAAACTCTGGAATTATAAATCAAATGACATTTCGGAATTTACAGTACTCAAGTTTTTAATACTATTGTTTTAACCAAAGATAATGTAGGTCGAAGTCCGTCCCATGAATCTTCATCATGTATTTATTTACACCAAATTTTAGTAGTCTATTTTCGTATTAAATTGTTTCGATGATCACTTGTACACTTGTGCAACACTATGTAATTACTCTACATATTCTTTATTAAGCACCATCCAAATCTTCTTAATGAATTTATTGCATACATTTTTTTATTTTCAATATGCACGGTTATCAACAGTTATGTCTATAGTTGCAATGTCCGAGATTGAAAATAAAAGTTATTACAAGAAAAAATGTATTGCGCAATTTGAAAAATTGAAATTACCACATTTACAAAACTTGACTTTCATTTATTCCTTAACTCCATGTATTAGTAAGAAAAGTCTTTTCAAGTGGTTGATCTGCTCAAGTTTGCCGGTTTCGGAGAGTTTACACTTCGCTTACAACGATTCTCTAATCGCCGCAACCCTTCTAATAATATTGGGAGTAATTATATGAATCATATCCGTAATATGTCGTAAATATTTAGGTTAAATACCTCCGTAGTTTTTCTTACTTATCATTCGCGTACTCTCCTGTGTTCATATCTTATATTTAAAATGTTTAACTCAATTTGAGCCTTAGAAATTGTCAAAGCTTTAAAATGAAGGTGAAAATGTTGTTTTTACAGATAAATATCATTTGATCCGAGATTATGGACCCTGAATGCAGTAAATATTCCAAGACTACGAGTTTGGTGAATTTGTCAAATATCCTACCATACGGGGTTAGCAACTGTGTTCGGGGTTAAAACACTTTTCGAATATGTGCCTCAGATCTTATCTAAATGATGAACTTTACGAAAAGATATATATATTTATCTATCTATTCATCTCATATGGTATGTCTAGTTATTTCTGGGTCTGCTAGTCTAGACCTAGTATTAAAGACAATCGTCATGAGAACTTTGTATCTGCTATAATTAAAAAAAGACAAATCTGCATCTCTAAACTCCGATTAGTCCAAGAAATTAAAATGATGCATTTCGAGAAGATTTCACGTATAAAATAAATAATCGTCTGTGTGTTCTGTTGTAATTACTGAGAAATAAGAGTTGTTGTATGTAGTGATTCAAAGATACTTCACAGCTCTTCAAATTTGCTTCGTTTGTTGAAAACTCCATAAAATTCTGTGAGCAAGTTCGGTTATCTCAACGCATATTCTTTTGTGTAATCGGCTGATCCAAAAAATTATCTTATTCTGGAGATTTCCCTATCATCTCATTACGAGAGCGTATTGCAAATCTAATCTATGATAGCCACAGTTTGTTCTGGATAATGGTGGCTACATTTCAATACTATAAAACCATGATGAAGGTATTATTTTTATTATATTTCTATATTCTCATATCAGTTCGTCAAACATAAATCTAATCTAATTTAGTCGTATATTGACAATTCGTTGATATTCATTACAATACCTTATTATATAAATGTCAAAAGAAGAACTGCGTATTGAAGCGCTGCTGGTTGAAGCGACTATCGAGCATTCACTCCAAGTTGAGCTTGCAGATGACACCTTGAAATTTATGCAAATTCATGATTCGGAGGTCCCAGAAATAACTCCAGAACAAGAGGTCAAGTTGAAAAGAAAGGTCTATTGGAGAGTTCTCGGTATAACATTTTTAGTCAACTTGATTATGTATATGGATAAAGCTACACTTTCATATAGTTCAATTCTTGGTTTTTGGGAAGCTACAGGTTTGGATCAAAATAAATACAATAACGCTAATACTATGTTTTATGTTGGTTACATAATAGCTGTTTTCCCAATGATGTATGTGATTCAAAAATTACCTCTATCCAAAGTCATTTTGGTCATAACTTCTCTATGGACAGTAATCATCTTTTTACATTGTGCAGCATTTAGTTATGGAGGTGTTATGGCACTTCGGTTTTTTTTGGGTTTCGTTGAGTCAGCAGCAATCCCTCTATTAACTACTACTAATGGGATGTTTTTCACATCAGAAGAAAGAGCAAGAACTCAGCCTATTTTTTATGCTTCTTGCTTAGGTTCTTCCATTCCAGTTGGATTTATTGCTTACGGAACCATTTATGCAAAAGCGTCTATAAAGGATTATAGGGTTTTAAACATCATAATTGGTGGTTTAACATTACTAGTTACAATCTTGGTGTATTTTGTATATCCAGATAATCCCGTTTCAGCAAAGTTCTTGTCGCTAGAAGAAAAGGTTTGGGTTGTTAGAAGGGTTCAAAGATCAACCAATTCTTCGATAGAACAGAAAGTTTTCAAGAAGAAACACTTTATTGAGTGTTTTAAGGATCCAATTTCTTGGTTAATCAGTGGCTTCTTTTTGTTCCAACAATTAGCAAACAATTTACCCTATCAGCAAACTCTTTTATTTGAAGATATGGGAGGTGTAAGCAATTTGACTTCAACTTTGGTGACGGTTGCTGGTTCCGGTTGGTCGTTATTTTGGGCTTTGCTTGCTTATTTATTCATGAGATTCTATCCAAACTCTACAGCCTTTACAATCATTTGGACGACTCTACCTGCTCTTATAGGCTCTATTTTGGCTGTGTCTCTAGACTTGTCGAACTCTAAGGGTATTCTAATTTCAATTTCAATGGCTGCAACATCTTTTGGTGTTCCTTGGATTTGTGCGTTTGGTTTTGGTGTCACGACAGCAGGTTCCTCTTATTCCAAACGTCTCACCAGAAACGGAATGATTATTGCAAGTTATTCAATTGCAAACATAATCTCTCCTCAAATCTGGCAAGCACAGGATGCTCCAAGATACGTTCCTGCGTGGATTGTACAGATTGTTTTAAGTTTTACCCTAGCCCCTTCATTGATTGGAATTATGTGGTTCATCTTGAAAAAGAGGAATGTTGCTAGATTAGCTAAGATGAGACAGGAAGATAAATTAGGAACCGTTAGAGGTCTTGATGGCGAGTGTGTCGTCGTACTGGTTGCAAATTTGGATCTTACCGACTTAGAGGATGAGACTTTTATATATCCGTTGTAAATAGTTCTGGTTTTAATATATTCATAGAAACATAAATCATTAACTCATAATTTGTATTTTACAACGGCAGTGATTATATTTCTACTACTCACAGAATGACAGGGCTCTGAATATGGTTTCTTATTTTGCAACCAAGTATAATTAAATTGTGATTAGACTCTTTCAAGAAATTGAACCTAAGCCAGTCTACTACAATGACTGATAAATATAATCCAGCATATAAGGAGCCCGATACTCGCCCCATAGACGCATGGTCGCAGCGTCGAGTCCTCTCTACCCCACCTCAAGCGTCTTCTACGAGGCTGTTCTGTTTATGAGTACCATCGTAACAAAAGTATATCATATATAAATTTTAAGACTTCTCTAATTATGAGAATACTCGCCGTCAAATGCCTTGATAACTTGAACGGTAATCACACTCAAGCTGATGCAGTCATCACTACTAATCATATAGTGTGGCATAATCTAAATAAATTTACCGAACGGCCGTAGCCAAGCACCAACTTTGACAAACATTTCTTGCAAGAGTTCAGTATCTTACAGCTTTTTGAGTTCGACTACTGCCAATCCTCCAACGTCAACATTACACCTTTTACTTTGAAAATTGGGTACGTTTTAATTGGATTAGTCGATGACGAGTATTGATGCCAGATATGGTCCCTACCGTATTTCACATCAATAGTCATGGTTTTTGTATCTGCATTTTGAGCCTTTATTGTTTTTGTTTGAATAAAAAGCAGAATTGCTGGAGCTATTTATACTTCTATGTATTAGAGAGCAAAATGTCGTATTTGTCGCTTAATTATGGTTGCGAAAATACTATATATATCAATTGCGGGTTTCTTGAGTCATCTTGACGGCGGTGATGATCTTTTACTACGGCGGTGATGATCTTTTACTACGGCGGTGATGATCTTTTTACTACGGCGGTGATGATCTTTTACTACGGCGGTGATGATCTTTTAC
>Ga0065707_10000445_pt1 | contig 54499 bp, 26 predicted proteins | sample SwiRhicommuniRL3_FD_59094 | JGI IMG/M metagenome (GOLD analysis project Ga0065707, IMG submission 59094) | Switchgrass rhizosphere bacterial communities from Rose Lake, Michigan, USA - RL3 v2 (version 2) | ecosystem: Host-associated > Plants > Roots > Rhizosphere > Soil | place: East Lansing...
TTGACACGTTCTTGCCAGTGCTTTCTGAAGTGATTCTTTAATAATGGTAAGTTCTTGGAGATAGCCATTGTGAATTAATCTTGAAGGAAGAAAGAATTAGTATACAGAAAAAGCTGTTTAAAAATTTGTATACTATAGTGAGATGAAAAAATGATAAAATTTTTCACTTTGTGATATGTATTGCAGAATGGATGTTTGTCGCATTGTTAGTTTTATCCGGTCAAATTTCTCAATACACGACAGAAACAGTCACAACTATCACGTGGATCCAAACTCTAGTGCATTTAATTTGTATGCAGGCGACAAACACAATTTGCATCACTTACGCAATACATTACCCAGATTACATCCACTCCGCAACATATTAAACTTTTCAACCCTCACGATGAAATTTTTTTCCAATGCTGTCTCAAGCTACCAGGACAATTTTATAAAAAAATTTCAATACTGTTTTCCAAGAGGTTTCAAAAAGTAAGCACAATATGTCCACTCAATCTGTCCAAGTATGTAACGATTAATTAAGAGAAGGAGAGGAGAATATAACGAGTGTGAGGATGCAATAGTGGAGAAGCAGAAAGCAGGGAGAAGCAAGCTTCCTTCAAGATCAATGCCAGAATGGTATGAAGCTTAAATTTGGTATGAAAACCATTCAAATAGTCCACTTTCACCAATATTCCTTCTCCTGTAATGGAGAGCATTATCTATTAGCTCTCACACAAGCATGTCCATTTTGAATACATACTAACAATTTAGACTTTTGGTAAAAAGAAGACCGCTACTGCCGTTGCTCACGTTAAAACCGGTAAGGGTTTAATCAAAGTCAATGGTGCTCCAATCACCTTAGTTCAACCAGAAATCTTACGTTTCAAAGTCTACGAACCTTTGACCTTGGTTGGTTTGGACAAATTCCAAAACATCGATATCAGAGTTAAGGTCACCGGTGGTGGTCATGTATCTCAAGTTTACGCTATCAGACAAGCTATTGCCAAGGGTTTGATTGCTTACCACCAAAAATACGTTGACGAAGCTTCTAAGAACGAATTAAAGAAGGTCTTCGCCTCTTACGACAAAACCTTATTAGTTGCCGACTCCAGAAGAATGGAACCAAAGAAATTCGGTGGTCGTGGTGCCAGAGCAAGATTCCAAAAATCTTACCGTTAAGAAATCAGTATATTATATATTTCAATACATACATCATCTTTTATGGTGTTGCTGAGAGATAATTTAGCAAAGAAAGTAGTGATTGTAGCGGAGCCTTGAAGAGGTAAAATATTGCTCATAAAGAGAAGATAAAGATATGCATCTTTCAATATTGTATCTATTAAATCAGTAATTCTGGGCCAAATTGTTTTAGTTTAATATGAACCAACAGACAAGTAAATATGGACTACTAATAGAGAGTAAAAATTACCTTCCTAGACATGCAAAAAAAAATCAGATGGGGCATACTGGGAATTGAACCCAGGGCCTCTCGCAAATTTGCCTGTAAACAGAACCCAAAGCGAGAATCATACCACTAGACCACACGCCCAATTGATTGTGACTCCTCAAATAGGTAAAGAGCCTAATTCTGATAATGAGAAGTATATCATTTTAACTCAAGTGTATACTCCCTAAAGATCACATAATGTATACTACTAGTAATATCTCTTACAGAGCTAGTCAATTATCCATCTAATCGATACTAATCCATGGTTCACGTGACCTCTATCATTATCAAAACACGCGAAATCTGGAGTTTAACTCATAACACCATATTAAACTCCAACAGACTAACAATGGTGTGGGTAGATTCATGTCCTCAATTTCTGATTCCGATACCCCATAATGTGGAAATACTAAAACTCATTCATATCCCTCATACATCACTTCTCGTCACGTTAACCGAATCGGCCGTCCATGTCTTTGACCAATACTCGTTGTTACCGATAACGTACCATAAACGTGCTGAAGAGTCCATAAATCAGCATGGAAATAACCTCAACATCAAAACTAAGCATGTTTCCGTCAATACAGCTAGTTTGCAGAAACTCAATAACGTCAACTTGTTTGTGCACACAGACTCCAATTATGTTATCATTTATCTGATGAACTTGACGTTGTCTCGTACCATGTATGAAGTTTCGAGTCCTAAGAACGATCAAGTACTACAATCGGGATTGCCCCACAGTGACACCACTCTGCATAATTCTTTGGCCTCCTTTATCAAAAATGCCACCAAAACAATTATCCAAGGAAATCAGAAAGCCCAGGTGAATTTGGAGAACATCGAGCATTTTAATAATCAGGCTATAGAAGATGAGTGGGGTAACTTTTCAATTGATTTGGTTAAGTTGTCGGTGTTTAAGGTTCTCAAGATCGGAATGGGGCTCCAAAGATATTGGCTCAAACAGAATTCCCACAATTTGCTTATCTTTAATGACAAAAACGATAAAGCAAGTGTTGATGAAACGGAAGAGACATCTCCTGACAATTTCTTTCAAATCATCAATATCCAAAACTTCAACAATGAAATATTCAAGTTATCTGAATTTGAGTGGTACAATAGTGGACAGAACATCATTTACATAAACTACAACATTTTCTATAACTATTTCTTGTTCATCAATGATCAATTTGAGGCGTGGATACTTAGATTTGATAATTCAGACGGAGAGGTCAAACCTGTGGGAACTAAATTGTACCAATTTCTGGATTTAACTATGACAACGAAGATTCACATTGCTTTCAACCCTCAATGTGATTTGTTTCTTCTTGTAATTGACAGCAAGATCAAACTTTTCAAACGAGAACCCGAAAGTCTCGTTTACGTTAAAGATATCAACGTTGCTGGAGACAATATCAAAACAACGTGGTCATCCTGTGGAAGCTTCTTTGCCGTTGTAGACTCCAAAAGTGGCCATTGGTCTTTACACTCTAAATTTGGCAGTGTTTCTTTTAGTAGTGGTGAAATACTTAAAGAATTAGACGGAGTCTATGAAGAGAATCGTGGATTTTTAGAAGCCTCCACGATTACTATATCGCCAAATGCATCTGTCCTCTACATCATCAATCACGACAAGACAAAACTCTACTATGTGAATTTGTTAACTTTGACAGGACATTGCGACTCCACGTTCTACAATCAAGAATATATCAGTGTGATTCAAAATAACAAGAGCTTCATCAGGTTTCCAATGCTTCCCAAATTCAAAAGAATCATCAACCAAACCGAGCACTACAATGGCCACTCCAGCAAATCCGTAAAGAGTGTTAATGGCAAGTTTGTGATTTCGCGAAGCTCTTCCAATCAATTTGCGGTCTCATATGGAGACAATATATCCATTTCTACTCCATACTCTACCAGTGGCAATGATATCAACCATATTCTCTGGTTTAATTTCAGGAATTATTACATGGATGCGTTGAATATCATGGATCATTTCTGGTTTAACGACTACCTCGTATTGGTCAACCGAAAGCTTAACGATAACTATGAGTCCGATGGCGATGCTCATGACACTAATGACCATCACTTGGTGGATGAGATTATTGTGTTGAACACAACGATGTCCAAGTACGGCTGTGGAGGAGAAGACTTTGTTTTTGACAGCGATTTAATTCTCTGGCGATATGACTTCAAAACCACCTTCATTAGCTTCCAACTGCTCAAGGTGTCTGATAATGTGGCACAAGTGCTAATTTTGACCACCGATTATAGACTTGTAATAATAGAATTGAATGACAACAAGTTGATTGCACGCGAGTCGTCTTCTACTAACTTGCAAGATTATAAAGACCAACAAAACTACAAAATCTTCATTGGAGTCAACAAAACGATTCACTTATCCACGATTCAAAACAAAATCTCGCTTAGGGATATAGTCCAAACCACAATGATCAACAAGAAACACTTTTTGTTTTTGTTGAACACGGGAGAATTTTATTTATTGAAGAACCAATCTAGATCAGGGATGCTGAACTCAAATCCTGTCAATGCAGTCAAGCCGAGCAATATGTATGATTTGATCAAGATTAACCAATCCATTGAACTTTTCAAACTCCAGACGGTGAACTTCCAAGATACAAGCATCAACTATATTTATCTTTTTACAGGCGACAACTTGTTGATATATGACTTAGAAGTGTTGGTGGACCACGCATTTGATAATTACACTCATGTTGTGGATGGACTAGAAAGTCCAGAACTCAACATGACTGATGCAATCAAGATCGAAATAGACAACTACCAGCCCTTACAGTTCGACGTGCGGGCCACCATTGGAGGCTACAAGTCGTTAGACTTGATTGTGATGGAAAAGTTAATGGTAGACCGTGCAAGTGCCGGGGGATTGATTATCCGGAATAAAATCTCTCACAAACTTATTCTCAACAACTTTATCGAATTCGACCTTCTTCACAACTTCGACGATGCTACAAATGCCGTCACATTTGGCAAGTATGATATGTTTGAAAACTATGACTATTGCTTGGAATTGCTCTTGTTCAAGTACCTTACAGAGGAAAACAATATTGTTCTTGAAAACGTCATCCAGTTGATCGAAATGACCCAGCACTCGGAGTTTATCTACATTCAATGTCTCCGCAAGATCGAAATAGGATACTGGAAGAAGTTCTTTACAGTTTTAAAGACCACGCCCGTGGAATTCATGTCTCGATTAATTGGAATGGAGGATGTAGCTCTATGCTACAACTACTTGATCGTCCACCTCAACTTCAAAAAGGAGGGTGACGTTCCAACAGACAGCCTGCTAGATTCCAATGACCGTGAAGTGATTCTCAAGATAATGGTTCTCTTGGATAAGGCCAAAAAATGGGACTGGTGCTTCGAACTCTGTCGTTTTATTAAGATTCTTGAACCTTCTGGTGATTTATTAGGTGTTATTAACAGTACACTTAGATAATATCAAGAAATCATGAAGAATAATCGTGAAGAATAATCATGAAGAATATTCTTGAAGAATAATCTCGAAGCTTGAAGCTTTGAAAGACTTTTGTAAATAACTAATCATAAGGATACTAATCATAAAAGTATCAAAATCTCTCTAGATTAATGGTTCAATATGAGCATTCGTAAATTTCAATTATAGATGTAATGATAAATATTAAAGAAAACAGACTTGTGTAACATGGGAGTCACAATCAGGCACTCTAGTAGATACTATTTCCCATATCAAACTTCTAATAGTAATAATGATATCAATTTAAGTATTAGTTTTAATTTCCTTATATAATGTTCTTTTCATATACCTTTTTAATTCAATGACTATTTCCCTACTAAACAGATACCTGAGAGAACTAATCGCTCCCTCATAGTTCGTCTTCAGATATTTCTTATCTAATCTCCATCTTTCACTATATGGAGTTTTTGCAATTTCTCCAATACACGATAATTTCTCACCTCGCGCACGACCAAATGAACCAACCAAAAATCATCATTTGTAAAAATGAGATTCACAGCTATTAGACCAGGACCAACACCAAAATGACCTTAGCCACCGAGTTTGCTGAAACTACCCGTCGTTCGGTCACCAACGCCGACATGAGAAAAAGAGTCTTGCACTTATACCGTAAATACATGAGATATTCATCCGAATTCGGTGACTTATACGAGTTGGATATGCCTGTGGCTAACATCAAAACAAAAATCAGACAAGAATTCGAAAGACATAGATTCGTCAACGATCTCGGAGTCTCCAACGTCTTAATGATGAAGGGCCAGATGGAATTCCAAGAGTTGGTTAACTTCTGGAAACAACAATGTCACGTGTTGAGATACTTTGAAGACCAACACAGTTATAATGTCGTTGATAAGAATGATTTTGTAAAGAACTTCTTGAGGGGTTAGTTCTCTAAATCTGGACACTGTTGGTGATATATCATGATCGATAACTTTGCTAGCGAGGTTAATAAATTATGGCCCAGTAGATTCGATACGGAAATTGAGAAACTCTCTAGACAGAAAATTTATAAGTCTAATGATTTAGAGCCTTTAACGTATGAGGTCCTATAAAGATCTATAAAGGTCCTATAAAGTTTCAAAAGTTTCAAAAGTTTCAAAAGTTTCTAAGGTTTTTTTGAAATTCCATCTAAAACTCATTTCAAGAGGTCTCTCTTGAGGAATTTCTCATACATCATCTAGAACTTCATCAATTCACCGCTAAATCACTGAAATTACAACTAGAACTGCCACTAGCAATACAGGATGTCCTTGATTCAGAACTCTCCCAACTATTCAACATCTTGCATTATTTATACTAAATACAAATACACAACCATAGCCTAGAATATTCTGAACTTTCAAGCTTTGTGGATGATATTGAAATCTGACAAACTCATGTAGCCGTAAAATCTGTGACAGACTCATTTAGCTGTAAAGCGCTGTTTTCACCATCCATAAATATCTGTAGTTTTGATGAAAATGGGTGCAAATAGTGACATTTCATTTATTAATGTGAATATTAGGTCTTTATACTTAACTTAATGAGAACTTCTATATTTGGATTTATAGGTGGATTAATTGATGGATTTATGACTATCGAAGGTGTTATAACTATTGTTATCATAGGATTTGCTAAAAAGAAGATTTGCTATAAATACCTGATAAATACATAACAGATTATACAAATAATTCAAATATGGCTAGTCAATTTATCAGTTTTGTTAGCAATAATTTTAACTAGTTATAGTTATATGACTCTACTACTTATTATAGGCATTTCTTACCTATACTACTACATTTATGAAATATTAAACTCGAATTAACAGTAGGGTATAAATTATATATAGAAGCAAATCGTGAAGAGAAATAAAGGGAGAGAAAAACTAGAGAGAGATCAAAGAACTTTGCAATGCATCAGAGACAACTCTATTCTAATTGGTCATCCAAACGCGCTTCGTCGGCGTATTCCAATTCTTCTTCTTCATCGATACTTGCTTCTTGGTACTGTTGGTATTCACTGACCAAATCGTTCATGTTGGATTCGGCTTCAGTGAATTCCATTTCATCCATACCTTCCGAGGTGTACCAATGCAAGAAAGCCTTTCTTCTGAACATGGCACTGAATTGGTCACCAACTCTCTTGAATAATTCTTGGATCGATGTGGAGTTACCGATAAAAGTGGCAGACATATCCAAACCCTTTGGAGCAACCGAACACACGGCGGTTTGAACATTATTAGGAATCCATTCAACAAAATTGGATGCCATTCTGGTTTGGACCTTGTGCATTTCATCGTCAACTTCCTTGACAGAAACCTTACCTCTGAAGAAGGCGGCAACGGTCAAGTATCTACCGTTTTGAGGGTCAGACGCAGCCATCATATTTCTAGGATCGAACATCTGTTGAGTCAATTCAGGTACAGTCAAAGATCTGAAAGACTTGGATCCAATAGATGTCAATGGAGCGTACCCAACCATAAAGAAATGTAATCTTGGGAAAGGAACCAAATTGACGGCCAATTTTCTCAAGTCAGAGTTCAATTGTCCTGGGTAACGCAACGAGGTGGTGACACCAGACATAACTGAAGAAACCAAGTTGTTCAACTCAACATAAGATGGTTGTGGCAATTTTAAGGTCTTTTGACAAATGTTGTACAAGGCTTCGTTATCAATACAGAAAGTTTCATCGGAGTTTTCCACTAATTGATGAATAGACAACGTGGCGTTATAAGGTTCAATAACAGTGTCAGAAACCTTTGGAGATGGAACAACTGAGAAAGTGGCCATCATTCTGTCTGGGAACTCTTCTCTGATCTTGGAAATCAATAACGTACCCATACCGGAACCAGTACCACCACCTAAGGAGTGTGTTATTTGGAAACCTTGCAAAGAGTCACAACTCTCTGCTTCTCTTCTAACAACATCCATAACAGAGTCAACTAATTCTGCACCTTCGGTGTAGTGACCCTTGGCCCAAACGTTACCAGCAGAACTTTGTCCGAAAATAAAATTGTCGGGTCTAAATAAGTTACCAATACGGGATGTCTTGACACCATCAATGGTACCTGGTTCTAAATCAACTAAAACGGCACGAGGGACGTATTTACCAGAAGAAGCTTCGTTGAAGTAAACGTTCAACTTGGCTTTTTGGAGGTCATCTTCTCCATGGTAGTTACCGTTGTTGTCCAAGCCGTGTTCGCCACAAATGGTTTCCCAAAAGGCAGAACCCTAAAGGTTAGTATATATACATATGAGATTCCGTCTAATGAATGTTGCGAGATAAGAAATATCGTAACTACGCGTCAAATTCCTCGGAAACGTTAATACTGGATAGGTCTGACAAGTAGAAGCAACGGATACTATCTGACAAGTAGAAAATCAACAAAAACTCGTATCTGCAATTGAAGACAAACAACTTCAAACATATAATCACTTCATTATTCTCATCCGTGTAATCTTTGAGAGTCATTGGGTTTATTAAATTCACATCGTCTCGATCTTCTGTGCTTGCGTTAGATTCATTTTGATCACCTCGAATTTAAGAAGTTATATATTGCCGAAGCATCAGTTTGATAAGTTCAGTTCGTTCAGTTCAGTTGGCTGGTCAGCTAGAAGTTTATTTCGAATTCAAATATTGGCCAGTCGTCAGTTCCAGTTCGGTTTCTTTCACGGCCCTGAAGTCGATTTTCACATTCCTTAGACGAATAATTCCAAGTTTAGGATCAAATGGTTTATACTTACAATTTGGTTACCACATTGACCAGCAGATAAATGAATCTAAAGGTTAGTACTATTCATGGCGCGTATGATGGTCTATAACCATTGCCCACCCTAATTAAAGCGCGTAGGACCCGTCGTTTTCAAGGGATGACCCTGTGTCATCTTCTCTCAATCACACTTACGATTTCTCTCATAATTAACTAAACTTCTCTGGAATACTAAAAAACCCTTGATTATTCAATGATTGAATTTATAACGTATTCAAAAGGATGAAGTGTCTTGTTAAACGCTGTTGTTGATGTGTTTAGACGAATCAACAACAAAAACAAAAAAATTGGTGTGATTGGTTGACGCACGCTTGTTGATATTTGACTGCTTTAGGAAGGAACGATAGATAGTCTTCGCTTAGTACTAGCAGAAAACCGTTACACTAGCCACAAAAGTAGTCCTTGACTGAGCACGCGGTATATACTATTTGATATCATAACTATATGAAGGCTATTTGGTGGTATTAGCTTCCGTTACTCTAGTCATAACTGTCTAACTCCGTTGCGGTATGGATCTTTCTGGTTGAAACATGAAATTTGCACCCAAAGTTTACAGATTTCAAGATACAAGTTATGACAGGATGATAATGAGATGTGAACTGGTGATTAGCGAATGCAAAAATGTACAGTCTCATGAAATATGCTGCTAAAATGATTTCTTGAATACGTTTTCATATCTAAGTCTACGAATCATGTATGAGTCAACTTTTTAGTCGTACAGGAGCGTAGCTACTCACAGATGAGAGGGTTTAGTTAGTTTAGTGGACCTCTAGTGAGCTACTAGGCATTAAGTCGCTATCTCTTATTAATGACGATCCCTTGACTTCTAGTGAATTACTAACTACTAAGGAGCGTACAGTACCTTGCACATTTGAAAAAGTACTAAAAGAGTGTCAACAGGATCTTTATAATAGATTGTGAATTTGAGACATCAAAATGTTCTATCAGGCCAATGTTGTTCCAGTTATTAGATTCTCTTAATAGAAACGATATTCTTTACGTTGGCTGGACATATTTGCAATCTACTACTCTGTTAGTAATCGCTTGGTTGTATCTATTAATTCTTACAGTGTAATCCTAAGCAAGATCTGTGTTCCATTTCCAAAGCAGAAGATTATCAAGAGCCTATACCTTTAAACAACCAATCCTTTCATCTGTAAATTAAGTATTGTAGTATATTTTGGAGCTTATATTACAGCTTGAACACTATATCTATCATTACTATATCTATCCTTACTATTCCTCCCCATACTACATCTATCAATTCTGCGACTGTTTAGATTCAAGACATATTCAATACTTGAAGTGATGTGATAGAGCTAGATATAGTTTATGAGATAATCTTTGGGGTCCTGTTGAAGGATAGTTTATGACATTGGTTCACAGAAGCTAGAAAGTAGTAAAGCAAGAAAATCTTGTAAAACTAAAAGATATAGAAAAGTTAAAAAATCTAGTAAAATATATAAAGCTAGAGCTATGAAATGTAGTGTTATAGTTTCGTAGCTTTAGTAGATATTACGTATAACGATCTAAGACCATTCAAGAGCAATTCTAGTGTACTAATCGGTATACTATATCTTACTCAGTATGCATTTTCCAAGCTCAGTGCGATAAGATCCCCACGAAATTTAAAAAAGTATTCATCATCTTCTATCAATATGTTTTCTACCCTCTATTTAAACAACTTGGAAAGTATAGAGACTACAAATGAAGCGGTGTGCCAGGCTCCGAGTAAAACGAAAAGAATAGAGGTGAAAAATATAGTGTTGGGGGCATCTCATCGATCAAGAAATGGTTGTAAGCAGTGTCGAAGAAGAAAGTAAGTACTAAATAAGTTTGAGCCTACCGACAATAGTGGGTGTAAGTGGGTTAAGTGGTTTATTAGTATTATATTGTGGAATATAATTATGGAATATTAATGGAGTATCGCCAAAATCAAAGCTGCTTGTACTAGTTAGAAGTAGAATCAGAAACCAATGAATACTTTAGTCTCAGATTAGATACACTGAAATAGCAACATGTATTGGCTAGAGTTGTGGAACTGTGTGAACTTATTCCAGACATCACATTATGAATAACTATCCTTCTAATTAGATTTACTAACCATGCCAGGAAGAAATGTGATGAATCATATCCCACTTGTGGATCATGCAAACATCGAAATGTGGAGTGTTTATGGCGAGAGAATATCAAACCGGTTCGAATAAAAGAGAGCGTTTCTGACGATGAAAGTCGTCAAGCTCTCAAATTGATAAAGGAAGCTCCCAAGAATGAAAACTCTAAAGAAACTATCTTGAATTCTACTGTATCCACTAATGAAACATCTAAAATAACTCTTCTTGAGGATTCACCAGAAGAGAACTCGAATTCCTCGTCAGATCATACTTCATCCAAAACCTCAGATATACGACACTTGAAAACATCTGAATCAAAGGATACTCCTATTAAAGATATCTCAAGTCATATTGCCATTTCATCGCGACATTTACCCAGTGATACTTCACTAAAAGACTCTTCGCTAGGTGAGTATATAAGTCATATCAGAGACTCGAACAGTGAAACCAATTCCCCAAAGCAACTTATGTTGTCACCATCATTTGTCTCGCTAGCGAGTAAAGAAACACCATTCGTCTCACAGTTTCCTAGTCACTACGATATCAATATTTCTCAAAACTACTTCCTCGAGATGGTATCACCATCTCCACCACATCAGATCTCAATGTTTCCACAAATCGATGAAAAAGGTGGTTTATTCTTGGACTCTTACATAAATCGATGTGCTCGAGTGGTGTGTATCGGACCCGACTCGTCAAATTACTTTTTGAAGACGTTTTATCAGTTGGCATCCACCGACAATGCCATAATGTATGCGGTGGCGGCATGGGGTGGTCTTTTTGTGGAAGGGTACAGTCAGAGAGTAAAAACATATATGGCATCAGCATTTGAATTAATCCAAAAGAGATATCCTTCCTATGAAAACTTAAGTAAGAACGAAACGTTTATTCTCTTGAGTTTCTATATGGTGGTGATGAGTTTCGAAGTATGTGCTGGTGACGTGTATAACTGGCACCAATTCTTTCATAAAGCTACAGAGTTGATCAAGAAAAATGAAGGGTTGGAACAAATCTGCCGTCAGTTCGACTACTCAAACGATATCAAGTTCTTGATTTCAGATGTCTTTTTCCACGATATCTTGTCATCCAATGCATTTTCGGGCAATAGCCAGTTTCCAATATCCGAATACTACAGTATTTTTCATCACAACAAGATCCTAGAGTTTGGAAACTATGGTCTTGACCCGCTCCAAGGATGCTTGCAACCTGTGTATCTCATTCTAGCAGAAATGAATTCTGTGGCATCGGATTTGCACAAGAGAAAGCTGGAATTGGACCGAGAACTCCGCATACTTGCGTTAAACTCCTCCCACCTGATGAACTACGACGATACCTCCCATTTGAGACAGCTTCGAATCGAATACTATGAAGACGCAAACCATCAATTTACCATTCTTCAAGAAAAACTCCATAATTGCAAGCCAAACTTGACCCAGATAGAATTGATTATGGACGACAAAAAGGAATTGGAGTTACACCTTACACTATTTGAAGTATACCTGTATACCTGTCAGCTTTGTATCAATACCAAAATCAAAGGAATGGCACCCTCGGCCATAGAACAACAAGTTCTCTTACTAAACTGTCTCAATGGAATAGATATCCTAGTGCCTACCAAGTTTGTTAGTGCCCTTGCATTGCTGTTGTTGATTTGTGGTATCAATTGTTGTAATCCCAGTGATCGGATCGAAATGCAGAAGAGAATCGAAAAGATTCAAGAACGATATTTGGTTGCAAATGTTCTGAGAGTCCTTGAAATTATTGAAGAAGCATGGAGACAAAACAGGTCAGGCAATCGGTGTATTGACTGGACTGATATATGTAAAAAGAAAAATTGGAATTTGTCTGTATGCTGAGCGGTCTTCAAGAAGTTTTCTACATTGCTAGTATATATGGGTAGTATTTAATATAATGTTGCTGGATCTTCATGTTGTCAAGTTTTTGTAAATTTATGTGAGTTTTTGATATTTATTCTTCCACCATAATTACAAGAGAGGAAAGTCGAATGAAAGTCCGAACTTTAGCTTCTGGACTTTACTTCTAAACTTTACTTGTGGACAATAAGTCCGTATCCAATAAATCATATACTACGGTGTTAAAATGGCCCAACCAAAGTTATAAGATATATTCAGACAGGTATCGCAAATGAGATCCAAAACTCAATTTGTGAGGCTATGAGTTTAGAAGATTATTCCTTATTACCATATTATACTAAATATATCATAAAGATATCATATATTCTCGAACAACGTACTTCAATAGCCTCCCCTAAGACTTTTTGCACCCATACACGTGACCAAAGCCTACAAATATCATGGGACTCTCCTGCATACGCACCTCACTAGAATCACAATCTACAAATTTTGTTGTGTTGTTCTAAACTCACCACCAACTCATCAAACGATGTCGACAACCTTGCAGAACAGAACCATAGAATTCCAACAATGTGTGTCTTCATACGATAAAATCAATAGGAAACAAAATAACCATGTTGAACCTAAAACAAATGAACCGGTGAAGAAATCGAAGTTTAGCCAACAAGCAAGCATCATAGCAAAAGATATAGTACATGTTACGGAGCTTTTAAGCAAGTTGGCGTTGTTAGCCAAAAGAAAACCATTGTTTGATGACAAGCCTATAGAAATCGGCGAGTTGACATATGTCATTAAGCAAGAGATTTTCAAAATCGAACAAAACATGCAGAACTTACAACGGTTTGTAAAGGGAGACACAACCATCCAAATAGATTCACAAACAAGTCAGTTTTCAAAGAATGTTTTGAACTTGTTAAACTCGAAAATGAAGAACGTCAGTGGAGAGTTCAAAAATGTATTGGAGATTCGCCAAAAGAACGAAATCATGAACAAGAGCAGAACTGAAAACTTTCTTTCTGCAACATCTCACCGAGTGGGCAACGCATCGCCAGAACTGAGTAATTTGCACAACTTGGGTGAAAATCCGTACTTAAGATCCGAGTCTTCGTTGCCCTATAATCCCGACAACGACCCCGACGACGTTATTCCAAGTCCATACTCAAACGGCGAGTACTTAAGTATACCCAACCAAACGCAACAAATGCTCATGATGGAAGAACAAACTGGCCAATATTTACAACAGAGAAATAGAGCGGTAGAGACTATAGAATCAACAATTAATGAGGTGGGTAACCTCTTCCAACAGTTGGCCACAATGGTCAGTGAACAAGGAGAACAAATCCAAAGAATCGATGAGAATGTCGAAGACATAAGTATAAATATCTCCGGTGCCCAACGGGAGTTGTTGAAATATTATGCTCATATCACAAGTAATAGATGGTTATTTTTGAAGATATTTGGGGTTTTGATTGTATTTTTCTTCTTGTGGGTAATGGTTAGTTGAGTGAGTTGAGAAGGGAATAGAATAATTCTGAGTGAAGCAGTAGCTAGGTTGCAAGAGTTACTAAGAGCTAAAAAGAGGTCTCAGGGAGATTAAAAAGAGAATGTTCAAAGAGAAAAGTTCTAGGTGCACAAGTGGAAAAAGATGGTTTTTACGAGGTGCTATTGAATAGTATTGTTTAAATGAAGGATTTGTTCATTTTGATGAATTTTCCTACTAATTTCAAGCATGTTTGACTAGTGTGGATCTTAGCAATTCGACCGGAGCCATTCGTTAAATCTCAACCCAACTAATCTCTAATTCTCCGCCTTTCGGCTTCATGAACAATAAAATTGTATGATGAGATCTAATCCACACAAAATCTTCTTATCCATACAGTGTCTTATCATTTTCGCCATTTCATTAACTGTAAGTAAATATATAGCATATCATAAAGGTCGTGCGACATGTCCAGAAATTCTTGCCTTTACTGATAGTCACCAAATTAAATTTGAACGACTCACCCTCATCCGTAGGCAAAACATTGGTTTAACGACTATTCTGATATTACCTACACCGGTACGATATAAGCGTATGTATAAGCTCGTGGGGGTGTATATAAGTGGATTTAAGAAATAACACTAAAAAACGCCACTGGCTGAGATAAGTAAACAGTGGAGATAACCGAACCAATACACCACAAGAAAGAAATAACACCCAAAACCACAACATCATCACCAAAATTCATATATTAACCTCTACAGACTCAAATAATACCATATTTCCACTTTCAACTACATTTGCATATATTCATAATGTGGAACTACTTGTTTGGGGGCAACAAGCCGCCTAAGAAGGAGCTTTCCAAGAGAGCCATCGTCGAGTTGAGAGAACATATTCAAACATTAAACAAGAAACGGGGACACTTGGAACAACAAATGAGCGATCAGGATGCGATGGCCCGGAAATACATTTCCACCAACAAGGTGTTGGCCAAGAACGCATTAAAGAAGAAGAAGGGATACGAAACCAACTTGATAAAGATAGAGAACCAAATCGAATCTTTGGAAACTCAGTTGACGGCTATTGAAGGTGCCAACTTGAACTTGGAAACGATGAAGGCTATGAAGCAAGGTGCCAGTGCTATGAAACAAATACATGGAGAATATAACGTAGATAAAGTGGAGGAGACTATGGACGATATTAGAGAACAAGTTGAGCTTGCAGATGAAATTTCAGACGCCATATCCAGACCTGTAGGTACAGAGTATGTTGACGAAGACGAATTAGATGAAGAATTGGCTGCTTTGCAAGAAGAAGAAAGACAACTGCATGCAGTTCCAGCACAAAAGGTACAACCTAAGAAGGTGCCTCAAGAAGAACTACCAAATTTCCCTTCAGTTACCAAGACTGCTCCTAAGGCTGAAAGTGAAGACGAAGATGAAGAGGCATTAAAGGCCTTACAAGCAGAGATGGGATTGTAAGAGAAGGACGATAAGATCCCTTCAGATATTGAGATATTGAGATAATGTCTCAAGCAGGGTAGAGGAAAGTATGAGGAATAGTGCCTGTTGATGTATTCTCAAGCTGGTTAGTTGAAACCCCAGCGTTCAGAATATCATTCAGCATATCATTCAAATATCACCATACCTTTTTTAACTTTTCGCCTCGTTTCAAGCTCTACACCGATCTCACAAGCGCAAGCACCATATCCATTAATTTCTCACCACTTGTCAGTAGTTGCATCATAACAGCAATTAATTACAATGATCTAACGTTTAGTCTTTACCTCTATACTTGTTCATTATTTATTTCTATTTAGCTCCTTAGAGTATCTCTTCAACCAATAATATGTTAATTTCAAGAAGCTCGTTAGATAGTCTGGAGTAGCACATTTCCGGTTATTGGTGGTTTTTGATCGGTCGATATCGGGTATATCTTTTTAGTATTGCGGTATGGATATTTGTAATATTTTGATTATAAAAAATAGTAATACCTAAAACAACTAGAATCTAGAGAGAGCATTGGGTAGACAGATTCGCAAAGACTTTTCTCCATTATAGGTAAACATTTCGATATACCAAACTATTCTTCTTTCTTTGTCATGCCTGTTAACATGCTTACATAATTTTTTTGAAAATTTGATATACCGATGGCGTGAAAAACCGCTCTAAAAACATAAATGTAGTACGAGGTTAAGGATGTTGAAAGCAGGGAGAAGCATATATATTTTACAGAGAAGAGGAATAAAAGAACTAATTATAAGGAGAGACATCACCACACTCACAAGCTCTCCATCAACCACAAATTTTCCCATTTATAAGTCATTTCTTGATGATTTAAAGAACAAGAAGGACGAAGGTGTCAGACCTTCAGTACACACGAAATCTTACGCCGATATTGATTCCAAAGCGTTCTCGAATGTGACCGAGGAACAGAAGAAAGAAATCAAATGGTCGTCGCAGTACGATCCAGTCACCAGATCCCCCTTCGCCAAAGATGTTATCCATTTGCAGTCATTGTTGGATGCTTTGTTATCCAGTAAAAATTTCGAGAGAGCAGACAAGATTCTTAAGGCAATTCATCCATTATTAGCATCGCCAGAGACATTTATCTTTTCCATCAACAAATATTTAGAGACGTGGGCATTGGAGGAATCGGTGCTGTTGAAGGATGTCCAAACATACATAAGTAACATTGAGCGTAAATATCCAGACGTCCAGCTTAATGATAGAACACACGCCATTCTCCTCTCAAAACACATCACAGTTGGAGAACCATACTCCAAGCTCTTAGCTACATATCCAACATCCAAGACGAGAAAGATTTTTTCACATATCGATATTTTGGGAGTTGAAGCTTTGATGCTGATTTTCAAAGACGAAGGAATGACCGAGAGCCATGTACCTACTGATTTTATCCACTTATTCAGAGAAGTAAGAAACGAGAAAGATTTGCTCGAAAACGAAGAGACTCCAGAATACTTCAGAGACGACCTGGATGTGCCCACGATTGAAAAGGACAGTGAGACGTTAAGAGCCGTTGATTCGTTCGGGTTGAAAATCATTAGACACACACTTTTAGGGTTAAAGGAAGAAACCGGATCGCATGAATTCGAAAAGATCATGAAAGGCATTGAGAACGAATTGACAGACCATTTACTCCACAACACATCGATTGACAAGCGTGATTTCTTCAAATTGCATCAAAGTTTACAAACACAGGAACAAAAGGACAAATTCGACGAAGCATTGGACATTTTTAACGAAGCTAGACAAAGACAATTGGAAGTGAGAGGTGTTGACGGAGCAAAAGAGAAGTGGAAACACGAATTTGAAGACATGCAAAAAAGAGGCGGGTTGAGTCTCAATAAAGGATTGAACGCTCAACTCTTTAAATGGTACTCTGAGTTTTTGCCATATTTAGAAAAGGAAGTTGAAGAGTGTAAGGCACTTTTGAACGGCGATGCTCCTCCTCAAAAACTCACTGCCGAAGAGAAACAAATCAGAAAAGATCGTGAATACTATGCTCCATACTTAGTTTTGGTGCCTCCAAAGAAGATGAGTGTTATCACCATTCTTGAGTTATTAAAATTGAACTCTACGGGTGGAATTATCGACGGAATGAGAGCCGCAAGAGCACTTATTTCCGTGGGAAGAGCCATTGAATTAGAATATAGATCTCAAAGTCTCTTAAACACCGAAAAGAAGGCATATTCCAAGAAACTCAAGACTACAAACCAATGGAAGAAGATGTTGAGACATAAGAAGAGTGTTATTCTTGACGATCCTTCGCAAACAAGTGAATGGAGTTATACTATCTATGCAAAACTTGGGTCAGTGTTGACATCGTTATTAATGCATGTTGCCAAAGTGCCAGTCAAAGCAGTTGATCCAACCACAGGTAAAACCGTCTATGGAGTGCAGCCTGCTTTCCACCATACATATCAATTCCTCTCGGGTCAAAAGCTTGGAGTATTGAAGATCCACAAAGAAGTCATCCGTCAATTAGCCGGCAAGTCGCTTAGTAACTGTGTGCAACCACAGCTTTTGCCAATGTTGGTTCCACCACGTCCATGGTCGTCTCATAATGATGGTGGCTACTTATATTCACAGACTGCATTAGTGAGAATCAAAGATTCTCCAGAAACCTCGGCATATTTGCGAGCTGCCTCTGAAATGGGCAACTTGGACGAAGTCTATGACGGTTTAAACGTGTTGGGAAATACTCCGTGGACAGTGAATCGTAACGTGTTTGAAGTTATCACCAAATACTGGAACACCGGTGAGAAGTTCTTGGATATTCCTCCAATCGTTGTCGAACCAGAATTGCCAGAACCTTTACCTTTGGACGCGGAACCACAACAGAAGTTTGAGTACCAAAAGAGAGTCAGAGCCGCAGTCAACTTCGCTGCATCAGCAAGATCTCAAAGATGTGACACCAACTATAAATTGGAAATTGCCCGAGGATTCTTGGGAGAAAAGCTTTTCTTCCCTCATAACGTTGATTTCAGAGGCAGAGCATACCCATTATCGCCACATTTCAACCATTTGGGTAACGATTTGACCAGATCTTTGTTTCTTTTCTGGAAGGGTAAGGAAGTCGGCGAGAGTGGGTTGAGATGGCTCAAAATCCATTTGGCCAACGTCTACGGGATCGACAAGGCCCCATTACACGAAAGACACGAGTTTGTCGACAAAAACCTTGAACAAGTGTTTGAGTCTGCAAAAGACCCATACAACCCAGATGCTTGGTGGCTTAAGGCCGAAAAGCCATGGCAGACGTTGAGTGTATGTTTCGAATTGTACAATGCTTACCAGCTCGAAGATCCTACAAAGTTTGTTTCGCATATGCCTGTTCACCAGGATGGTACCTGTAACGGGTTACAGCATTACGCTGCCTTGGGAGGAGATATCGAAGGTGCTAGACAGGTGAATTTGTTGCCAGCAGAGAGACCTCAAGATGTGTATACATTTGTGTCTAGTTTGGTACAAAAGAGAATTGATGACGAGGCCGAGCAAGGTGACAAACATGCGATTTTCTTGAAGGACAAGATCACCCGTAAGGTCGTCAAGCAAACGGTTATGACTAACGTGTATGGAGTGACATTTGTGGGAGCAGCAGCTCAGATCAAAAAACAACTCGACCATCACTTTGAAAAGGACGATGTCGAAGACGCCGGCCCGTACGCCAGATACTTGACCCTCCATGTATTTGCATCGATCCGAGAATTATTCGAAGGTGCCCACTTGATCCAAGATTGGTTAGGCGAATCTGCAAAGAGAATCAGTAAGTCTGTACGCATTGACTACGAGGAAGACACAACCAAGGGTGCCACCAACAAGCCCAATCATTTATCGTCGGTCATCTGGACCACCCCGCTCGGTTTACCATGTGTTCAGCCATACAGAGTGACTAAGAGCCAGTTGGTGAAGACAAACTTACAAGACATCACGATCTCCGACCCATTCGGAGCATCGCAAGTCGATGCCAGAAAACAACAAGCAGCATTCCCACCGAATTTTGTCCATTCCTTGGATGCCACGCATATGTTGATGACGTCCAAGGCCTGTGGAGATGCTGGGCTTTCATTCGCAGCCGTTCACGACTCGTACTGGACCCACGCCTCCGATGTCGATATCATGAACAAGGAAATCAGAAACCAATTCGTCAACTTGCACGAAAACAACTTGATCGAACAGGTGAGAGACGAATTCGAAAAACGGTACAAAGGATGTTTGCAGGTAATCTCGATCTCCGGCGACCACGAAGTGGCTAAGAAAATTAAAGAAGTCAGAAGAAACATCGTCAAGAGTTTGGGCAGAGCCTTGACGGTTGCTGACGAGATCTATTTGGAGAAAAAGAGACTACAATTGCTCGAATCATCCGATCCAAAGGTTGTCCAGATGGGCCAGGATATGGTCACCACCATCAGCGTGACTGAGGGCCAGGATATGAACAAACTCACTGTGGGAAGCGGGTCGGCACGTGCATTCCAGATCCTCGTCCCATTGAAATTCCCAGACATTCCTCAGAAGGGTGATTTGGATGTCAACTTGGTAAAGGATGCCCTCTATTTCTTCTCATGATTCACGAAACTTGTATATACGGAGTTAGGACACTAAAATTGCATAATGTATATAAACACAATTAGGGAATATAATTCTCCGTAATTCTCTCTAAATATCTCTAATTCTCGCTATTATGGACCTCTACACATCTACCTTCAAATATCTCTAATTGGTCGTTAGTACTAGATTTGTTCAATTTATGCTCTTGAAAAGATGAGAGCTTGTCGAGTTGTAATGGTTTGCAAGGAAGTCGGAGAGAACTCAATAGCTCCACTTATGAATCTTTCAATTTAACACTTGCTTTTATATGAAATATGTTTTTTATAAACGTCTCTTTCGCATAGTGCTCCTTGTCTATAATTATAATTATTAAAAGATGTTCGAAGAAGTTAAAAAATATTATTATTTCAAGAAAATATAACTAATGCTTAAATTGACGAAAAGGTTAGTAAATAACCAATCAAATCATAAAAATGAGAAAGAGAGAAAACAAGTGGAATACTATTACTAGCAATTTCTACTTAATATTATCGAATTTCAGATAATAATCAATATTAATCCATAATTTCGTTATTTATTATTTAGATAATATAAATAATAATTAATATTTTATATAAAACAATTAAAATGGACATAATCGGAACAATGGAAAGAAGATACGTGTCAGTAGCTTAGTTTGAAGTCCTTTGTCAATTCATATTTGATCAGGGGGAGGTACTTTGATACTAGTCACGGAGGGAAAGGAACTTCGACACGAACTGATCAACACATCACGAGATGTCAAAACGACTTCGACTAGGGTCGTATTCTGGTGTTAAGCTTATGATGGGCTTATGAAGGGGAACTGCTACGAATTAGTCTCATAGTTATGATCCTTCAATCCCGCTATGTCGATTTTATTCCCTTGAACCCCGACCATTAATCTATTTGGTGGCAAAATAATGACATTTTAATTGAGTACGACATTTCTGACAGAATCGGGGCACAAAAGAAAAGTATAAATAGTATATAAAGTGACAGAAGTCTAAAATTACCTGTCAGCCAAAAATCAGATATACTCAGACGAAAACCGGATACTTGTACGATACAAAATTACCCTACTCAGACAAAATCAAATATTTCTATCATGAGAGACTCATCTACTCTCACATCTGAGAGAGCCGTGGACTCTCACACTTTAGACCTTGATTCGACAACTGTCTGTATTATACTCGCACTTTCTTGCTTAACATAAGTCCTAATTTGTACAATTAGAAGGTTTAGAATAATTCTATGCTTCATTTACTTCTATTTACAATATAGAATAATTCTAGGCTTCATTTACATTTTTTTACAATTTAGAATTATGTATCTTATTATGCGTGGGGCATCTATTTTTGATATTGATGGGCTTCACACACTCAACCCGCCATTTAGTTGGCAAGTTTTCTTTATCATAAGCGCACTTTTCTTCTTGCCATACGTCCTAATTTGCACAAGTACTACAAGGTTTAGAAGAATTCTATGCTTAATTTACTTTATAATTCATGTTCATTTATATTTAATAGGCCATAAATAAACGAATTTAGAGGAACAGGCGACTTTCAAAATAATACGAGCGCAGCGAAGTCTTCGTGAATTAGTGGAGATTTAGTGAAAAGTAATGAAAGTCAGTGCTTGAGAAGTATTGATGAAACTAGTTAGTATTTGTGAAGTATTAGAGTATTCGTGAATAGTCGGTTCTGTCGTCACTAAGAATTCTCTACGATTTACTATATCTCTACTAATCATATTAATATCACTTTTACTTCGCTACGTACTCAAATTCCAATATATTGTCCTGCGAGCAACAAATTCTTTATGTAATCTACACTCCATGTTGAGTATTCTTGAAAAAGGCTCTGGCACCAGTAAATGTTTCAGGCAGAAGTAAATTTTCTATAGTAGGGACACGGTGAAACTTCGTAGAACTATTAGGTGGAGAAACGTTAAGGCTTGAGATTTCGAAGAGACTTTTGCTGAAGCATTCGTTTTACCAAGGCTCACTTAATATTTGTTAGCTTTTAACAATTTATTTGCTAATTTAAGTCTAATTACATATAAGTAAATGGTCCATATTACCTACACATTGGGAGAAGTTCAAGTTCTTTTTGCAAGCCAAAGTTTCAACCCTCCTTGGATACCCACTTAATTTGGCCCCAACTAATATCATCCTTTATATTATATGCACTCCTTTTTTTGACATTATTACTTATAGAGCTACTCCGACAATTATGAGATTATTTTACAATAGCACCCATAATCTTAATAGAGCCTTGTTTGAGATTCAAAAGGTGATGGAAGCTATTAATCACCAATAAACAAAGATAACCTTGGGAATCGTTAATAATTGGAGTGCTCGGAGTTTGTATTTTAAGGTCTTGAGAACTAAGTAAATTGTGGAAGCCCAGTAATGGTTGAAATAATTTACAAACTTTACAGAGACAAGGTTTTGACCTTAGCTTGTCTCACTATTAGGGTATATAATTGGAGGTAGACATGTAGAGAGGTCTATAATAGCGAGAATTAGAGGTATTTAAAGAGAATTTGATGATATTTGGTGATAATTGTTGATATTTAATGATATTTACTGATATTTGATGAGATTTCATACTATTTACTGATATTTAAGGAGTTCAACTAGAAGTACTGACTAGAGAACTCTTCAGAAACTCTTTAGTTACTCTGGAAGTTGTGAAGTTTTATACATTTCTGAGCGAAGTAGTGGTTTTTTAGTCTGGTTCAGTCTCAGAATTGCTTTCTGAGATGTGATATTTCTACCATAATTGCTGGTAGAATTGCAACTTAGTGACATTTTACACATCCTCCAGATGACTAGACGTTATATCAATAGCATAATACCGATATATTTGGGTAAAATAATCTCATCTGATAATTTTGAGTTTTTGACAAATCCACGGTCTTATTCTAACTCCAGAAATGACCTGGTTGTCTTTGAATAATATATATACCTCTAGATGTCACCGAACTAAATCTAACGTATCTCACCCGTAGACAGTTAAATAATATCTTGATGTTATGAGTCTTGGTTATCTGATTTCACTGAATAATTTCTAGGTGCTCTTCGTCTTCGTCTTTATCCCACTAAATTATCTTACCTTGGGCTTCAAAGTTTTCAATCAACGGCATCAACGGTTCCAACTCAGACCTTTCGATCAACGAGTATTCCTTGACTACACTGATGAAATGGGCAAAGAACGAGTTCCAATGTGCCTCCAACGATAAGTGAACGATTTTATCAAAATGGTTATGGTAGATGTGAGCAAACACCCTAAACATTTGTCTGGAAATGTTCTTACAGTCTTTCAAGAAGTTTGGAGGAAAAGCACCGCCGTTTTTCGTGGGAAACACTGACTGGTCGTTGATTTTATTGGAGATCCAAGTCAACACAAAGTCGATGTATTGGCACGCAGGGAGGTTGACGGCCTGGCCTGACCCCTCCACCCAGAGGTAGTTGGTGTTGGGACCAGCATTCATCGTCGGATATGCCTCTGGAGTGACGTACTCGGCAATGACACCGTAAAATTGGTTCAAGTTATTGAAGATTTCAAAGATATTCAACGCAATCCATTCACCGTAATCAACGTACTTTGGAAGCTGGACGATGGTCTTGAACGAACCCTTGACCAAGGCAGTCTTTACAAACGGATCACACAAGAAAAGCGGCAACTTTGCGGGTTCTTGGGGTGTCGATATGTTGGTGGTGGACGATGTGGTGGACAGCATGCTGTACAGAGAATGAAGCGACTGCTTGTCTTGGTTGGCAGGATGGGAAAGTCGATTCCTTTTGGTGGGAGAATGATTTGCCGGCGTCGTGTTGTTTGTGCCGTTGGGATGGCTGTATATTTGATTTGCGACTCTTTGTTGTTTACTGGGAGACATTTTTGTAGGCGACTGTGACCGCCTGATGGGAGATCCAGACGTGTTGGGATGTGAATATAACGGGGCTGGCGAGTCCAAGTCCTTCTTGTTCTTTTTAGAGCTTCTGCCGAAACCCCTGATTGTATTTAAAAATGACATGGTAATGGAAAGAAATTTGTTTTAGAACCTGGTTGTTAGGAGCTAGATTTCGGATTCACTAAGAGAAGGATCAGGAATCTAGTAGTGCTATGGGACGATCGGTAAGCGAATTAAATGGGACTGTTGTAGTAAATAGAGTCACGAAATGTAGGCTAGTCTAGAATTTCAGACGTTTGTTTATGATTTATTTACGAGATTGAAAATTCACCCAAACGAAAGTCGCGTGCGAATCACGTGGTAATATAATGACGTTTATTAGATATGTATATGATCGATATGAATCATGGATTCTGAGAATAAGTGGATTATTGAGAATAGGTGGGTCACTATTACGGGGTAGATTAAATATCAAATCCTCCCAAGCTTTGTCCCATCTTGACCTTTTGTCCAAGACTCAAATCAAATTTGAAGTTGTCTGGAGCTTCGAAGATCAAAACAACTGTAGATCCAAGCTTGAATCCTCCGACCTCTTGACCCTTAGATAAGGGATAGCCTCCCAATAATCTGCTTGCTTTGGTGTATGTGGCTTCGTAAACAGTGTTTTTCATCAACCGTTTTTTCTTCTCCCAAGAAGACGTTGAGGAAATGGTGGACAAATCAGACGATTCTAATAACGGAGTCTCCTCATTGTCGGCACCGTTACTTCTCAGGTAAACCTCATGTTCATAAACGTCGTTTGTCTTCAAGTCCTTATCAAAATTCACAACAATACTTCCGACGTTCGTAGCTCCCACAGGGATCATGGAGAAGAAACCGTATTTCCAGTATCCCAACAAGGCAACTCTTTCATTCAACACAAATAAGCCCTGTAATGTTTTTTGAAAGAATGGAGCTACGGAAAACAACTCTCCGATGAAATGTCTTCTCAAGGTAGTCACCCAGTTGGTGGGCGAATGGTACCGATGGTAATCACCAGGAGCAAGGTAAATCACAGTAAAGTATAATTGTTTGTGGCCACTGATTTTCAGCTTTTCCAAGACCGATGGTGTGAGGTATTGGGCCACACTGATTTCTTTAGAGAACGACGATTTGGATCCTGCTGCAGTTCCATCTCCTTTATCTTGATAGTCCAAATTATTCATGTGATAAGTATCTTTACTTTCGCCTCCAACCAAGTCATCTACGGTATACGAAATGCCATTCAAATTTGCAAACTCCTTGTCACGCTTCAACACCACTTCATCATCCACACCATGTTCAAAGTCGAGAGAATGGCTCGGCGCGGCCAAGCGTTCATTCTTCAACCCCAACAACGCATCGATGGAGTATGTCATTCCCTTGACCTGTTCGATTTCACCGTTTTCAATGATACCAAACTTCAAGATTTTCCCGTCTGCTGGAGAAACGAGATCGGATTCGGCTACAGGACGCACCCCGGGCCTAAGCGTACGGTAGAAGAATTCAGATAAGTTGCAGTACGTAGTCAAATCCGGTTCTTCCATTTCTTCCAAATTCACACCAAACACCGCAGAATAGAGCCTAAACGTTGGACTTCTAAGCCATACTGGCAATACAATAGAGTTGACTTGTCCCCACAATCTGGATATAGCCTTCAACGGCAAAGTAGAGTACGCATACAAGTGCCACGATTGAGGTTTGATGGCATACTGGTTGGGAAGATGTTCGCCTCTCTCATACTTCATTTTGGCGGCCACACCACCCAAGACAATGGTCAAGGACGTCAAGGTCCACCATCTGATGAACCGTCTCTGCTGCTGTCTTCTCTTACGAGCTTCTACTGAGAAAAAACGCGTATGTAAGTTTCTGGTCTTGACCCTCAACTTCTGGTTAGCATTGGAGATCAGACGCCTGGTGATCATGATGTTTGGAAACCTCATACTTTTCTTAGTGGGGATGAGACGCGACCCCTTGGACCACGATGAGTAGTATAAAACATTTCTCTTTGGTCTAGGGATCTTTGGGAACCGATAATAATATGAACTAAAATATCTCCTTTGTTGTGGTTGGGCCGCCTGGGCTGCTTGTTGTTGCAAGGCGATTTCAGCTACGCTGGATGCTCTGGATAACGGCTGGTTGATATTCATTCTCTGGGGTCCATACATGAAAGGACTAGAATACTTGAGCTTTGGCTTCATCCCTTGAGAAGAAGTAAAAGGTCTGAAGACCATTGGAACTATTTAAAACTTGAAAACTGGAAAACTGGAAAACTGAACAAAACAAAGTGAAAGAAAACAACGAATTCTCAACTCAAACACCGACTCTTTATGGGATGATTATAAACTCCTATTTTTGACCAGGAATCGAGCTGTGATGTTTCTCCTAATAAAGTTGGTTTTCGAAATTTTCACACGACGATATCTTTTTCGTCAGGAGAAGCGGTTAGGACACGCATGGGGACACCAGATGCCGTTATGAGCCCCACCAATCGTAGCACACTCCAGAGCGATCCATGTGTAATTAGTTATGGTGGAGAAGAGAGGAGAAGTTGGTCAGTGCAGTTTTGAGTAAGTCGATGTTTCACAACTTGTATTCCTGGTGGAATCTATCTATAAAAATTATTAAATGGGACATGAGCAAATATGGACCTGCAGGTATTGTGAGCCCTCCACGATAAGGGTGCAGGCAGGAAGGGCAGGGCCTAATAACAAGTTGATGTTGACGTGTACAGAAACTTCAGAGTGTTAAGAGCAGCCATAATTTAGTTTGAATTAGTCTCGCTAGCATTGTAGATATAATTAAATATCTCACTATGTAGAGACAGTTCAGGATCTCGCTATGTAGAGACAGTTCGGGATCTCGCTATGTAGAGACAGTTCAAGATCTCAGTAGTTCTGTAGCGAGAGATAATAATTCTCACTATGTAGAGACAGTTTAGGATCTTTTTCTCCTTGATATCACTCTCTAAAGAACGTTCACGATCTCACTAGTTCTATAGCAAGAGATCATGATCTCACTCTCTAGAGACATTTTTTGATCTCACTAGTTTTGTAGCGACAAGTTGGATATCAATTGCTTGAGATTCTCAATAAACTCAAGGGACACGAAGTGGAGGTCTTCCAACATTTTGTCGGTAAATGCAAATAATAGACGAAGATTCCAAAGATCTTCTGTGGTGGTTGGATTGCTAGCCATGCGATGGAGCTCAAGCTTATTATCAATAATATTTAAGATCGAGAGGCCCGATGTATGGGCGTGGGAGTCTTCGTTTTCACTTGATTCAAAGAGGACGATTTTCTTTTGGTAATGATCAATGGGGGTCATTATATCTAGTTCGAGGAGTCGTCTGAGATCATCACTGAGGGTAATTTCTCCATTATTGACTTGCAATGATTTGTTTTCACTACTCAAAAGGGATCCGATAGAGGTCTTGAGGAGCTGATAGTTCTTTCGTTTATACACAAAGATTGTGAGTGACTTTTTGAACATTTCCAAATATTGGGAATTGAGACGGAAGTCTACTTTGACGTTGAAATAGTCTGAAGACATGGTCTCGATCGCAGCAATTTCATCAAGCCTAGGCAAGAGACACGGCGAAAGCATTTCCTTGACGTTTCCGTCCTTGAGTCTGATTAGAAATGGGATTTTACACGGTTCTTGAGTGTTAACATCTCGTATAACTAAGCATCGTGGTTCTACCGACAATGCCCAGAAGTGTCGTAATGCTTGCAAATGGACCTCATATTCGCTTTGTTCGTTGGGGAAGATTGGATACAACGAGATTACCAACGAAGCCACCGCAAAATTGCTGTTATCAAATGCATACTGTCCACCCCCTAAGAACAAGAATCCGAGTGCTGTATTTATGGCCATATAATTACCATAACCCATTTCTTTCCCTGTGTCATTGTGCAATACCCGGAGTCTTCTGAAAGTTTCCAAGTCTCCACTACCTGCCATCACTACCGATAAACACAATGCAAGTAAGTTTTGAATGTTGTTAGCACAATGGTATGCTATTTTCTCATCGTAGTTGCTATGACTCTTGACAGCTACCAACATCAAAATATCCAAAAAGTGGAGCAACGTATCACGGGCAGTTACATCATGGGTAGAGGCATATCGTGCTGCAATAGCGAGGCACGAGCCTCCCAAGATATTGAAAAATCCTAACTGGTCACTGTCGAGATTCTCATGATGGCAGTTTGAGTACTTTTCAAGTAAGGTCGTTGGTATCTCAGATTCAACCCATTCGATAGAATTGCCAATAGAACTCCACATGATAAGGTTCTTTGCTAAACATCGAAGCAAAAGGAGGTCAGGACGCACATAATCTAACAATTGCTCAAGTTGTGGTACCCGTAATTTGCTGGCAATTGACAGATTCTCCGTCCTCATATATATAAATCCTAATGCCAATATGGTTCCACAGCAAGACTTATCCAATTCTTGCACCGGTTGGAAGTCTTTCATCGAAATAGCCAACAGCAACAACTTATCCACAACATGAGTGTCGTTCAAGCCTCGTAAATCATCACCCTTTCCCAAATTCACATATCCCAAAGCAATACCAGCTGCAAGACGGTATCCTTCATGAATTTGCTCCGTATCATTTTGGAATACCGAGCTGGTAATTTGTGATAACAAAATCTCACTCATACGACGATGTTGACTCTCCAAATAGAGCAAACCTATACCAATGAGCCCTGCAGTTTGAACCATAATTGGTACGTTTAAATCATTGGCACCCTGTGGCAATAGAGCAACAGCATGGACTGACAACACCTTTGTGAGCTTGTTATCCATGGACCCTTTAATACTTGCAGCCATTCCAATCAACAAACCTACACTTGTTAACGGATGCTTAGGACCCAAGTAGTTGTAAATATGCCACTCCTCCAACTTTTTCAAATGTCCGTTCAACCCTAAACCCAACAAGAAACCAGCATGTTGGGTGTTCAACTCGGGTGGCTTATTGAATATTATCCAACTCCCAGAAATTCCTTTTGCCATTTTACTAATACTTAATCCCGAAGAGACACCGTTATGAAAGAATCCCCACTCAGAGATGTGCGATGGAATCGCCCCATCGGAAAGAATAATGTTCGTCATAGTTGGTGCAATCAATGTGTTCAAGTTAAACTTGGGGATGGGAAATTTTTCAGTCAAAAGAGGCTTTCTTCCAGCATAAAACAATGCTGCTCGTCCAAGTGGAATGGTTAACGTCCTTAATGCTACAAATGAAGCTAAAGCTCTTTGCAAAACAACCAAGTCGTATTCACTTAAACCCTCTTTTGTGACTAGTGATGCCGTCTGAATTTTGGTTTGATGTAAAATGGTAGTAATTTCGTAGTATCTTCTGTCGTAGTCAAAGATAAGTTTAGTGATACCAATACGATCTGCTTCCGATTGTCCATCCCATGGGGAAATTCCTTCGCTCTTGTCAAGTACATTGGACAAGACCTGTCTAATACTTCTCACTGGCATGGTCGTGGTAGTGGATACAGGAATATTGTGGTCATTTGCTAGAAGCATATTAAGATCCTTTCTGCCAACCAATTCAAGTGCTTTATTGGTCCATTCAAAAGCTGGATTTTCCTGGCAGATCAGAATAGCCTCTTTTAATGGAATATAAATACCTGGAGGATATGTCTCCAAATCACCTTGAGTGATTCCAAACTCACACATCAAGTCAATTACATCGTTAGGACCGAAATTAGGAGACACTAGCAACTCGAAAAGCTTAAGGACACAATGAGTACGAGGTGTAATGAAAGCATCAACAGAATCACTTTCTTCAACTAATTGGGAGAAGGAAAGATAACTGATAATATTATCAGAGAAAAGACTTGTAAGTGATGCAAACAAGTTGGGAGGGTATTCTAATATTAATACCAGAAGAAACCTGACCGTCTGGTCAATACTAGCTGGGTCAATCATGTAATATTTAGTCCACGAGTCACTCCACCCCATCCATGTAGTAATCTGGGTCAAGAGGAGGCCCAATTTGTCGATGTTTGATTTTGCCGTGACATCCAACTTATGTTCTTCACGTAATAGATGCAATGAAAGTGTAATATAAGGTATGAGGTCGGATATTGAGTAGTTGAATTTGGCAGACTCGTGTAAATGCTTAGCCTGGGGAAGTAACTTCGTTATTTCGTTGGAAACACAATCAATGCTTTCACCAAATGGAAAAACAAGCGAAAGAAGGGCTATGACAAATGCGTTCCATTCATTCTTGTTGAAATCCAACATAAGGGAAGTTCTCCACAACATCCAGATGGTTTCATTTATTTTGGATCCTGACAAGTATTTAAAGCAGTTTAAACAACTCGATACAAAGTTTGATACTGGTTCCATGGTGAGCCTTGTAATATGAATTTCGTCGGTATTGGTTAAAACAGCCAATCTGTCGTCACAAGAACTTAGTAACTCTTTAACAAAAAATGCTCTTGACAAATCGATTTTTGGAGAAACAACGTCAAGAAATGGATTAACCAACAGAATTTGTTTATTGTTCTGTAATGTGATAAGAAAACCATCGAATTTTGGGTGACATAAAGGTATACACGAATCACACTCAAACACGTAGCTAGATTGATATCTGTTAGTACAGGGATGTTGGAAAATGTATACTCTTGCCTCCCTTTTAGATTTACTCATTATGACTATAGCCTCCTGCTCTGCGTATGTCAAACCATAGATGCTTAGGTTTTTCTCCAGTTTTGAATGCTTATCTTTCATTGGAAAAGTATCGACCTTTGTCAAAATCATGTCTTTACGAAGTACAGGAAAGTCGTTAGATGTGTGTTGCTTCTTCTTGGATTCAATCCCGTCTGCACCCATTCTTGCAAGTGCTGATACATCAGACAATAAAGTACTTGTTCTTTTCTTTTCCATATTTAGAGACAACACATGCTGGCCACTCACGTCCATCAAGCTATCATCTTCTAGCACTCGACTAGGATTGGGAGTGAAGATTAGGGAATGCTTGCGTTTTGAATATTTATTGTTACCAGACGCCATTCTTTTAGAGTTCCGAAGCGACGCTCGTATATGGTAGATTATGACGCTCCCCTCATGTTTATTGTAAGTTGCACATAAAGACGAGACCTTATTCAAGCCCTTATATGGAAAAGTCATCAATTCTTCATGATGTGCTATAATCGAAGTAGACGAAGTAGTGACGATTCGAAAATCTCCAATTGGATCCACAAGAGTAAGAAACTTTGCAGAATTCAATTGTTGAGGATGAACGTTATTTACCTTGGACGAAGATTGGTTCTGTTCTTTTTCAAGGATCAACCCAGACTCGAAAGGAAACATTTGTTTGAGTAAGAATGGGAAGCTTACAACATAAGTTCTCCCGTCTCCATAGTATATATGTGCCGACTTTCTTAGACATACAACGAGAGCCTCTGAGCCAGCATTAGAGGCCGGACTGGTTGTGTTGAATTTTGCACGACTACCAAAGGGAGCCCCACTCTTGTAGCTGGTATTGAACGATGTGTATGTTGCATCAACAATCTCTTCATCAAAGGTGAGGGTTCGTGATATGGTGGAACCCTTTAGTATCACGACTTCTTTCGATGATATGAGTAGTTGACGATTCTTTCCGAACAATTTGGTCTCATACCCTTTCCGACAAGAGTAAGGATGAACAGTCTCCGATCGTAGATCAAGTAATGGTAATGTGAGGGGTGTGGGTAGAGGGTTCATTGGTAGTTAGTGATATAATTTGTGAATTTCAAGCAAAACAAATAGCGCGTAGATCGAAGTGAGTTTTTATAAGGGAATGAGACGCCAATTCACTACAGAGAATCATTAGTACGATAACTACTACACAATTATGATACACCCATCCATACTATATCCATAATATATCCAAATTGCACTAAATTACATCCAAACTACCAGGTCTGTGATATTTATCCGTCTCCTTCATTATTATATTCACGCGAATCTTCTATGGGAAGTTATCACAGTTCTGTTAGATCAACTTCTATTAGCTCATACTTTACAACGATACTGAATACTGATATGATGATCTTCCAGGCTCTCACAAACGTTACTGATTTTACATCATGACTTTACGATTCTTTTTCACTTCACTTTCTTGTCCTTTAAACATATATTTGACAATTGGTATATCTATGTACATAATCATGAAGATTCAAGGAATTTACTCAAGAATTCTGGTGATCAAACCAGTACCAACAGTCTTACCACCTTCTCTGATGTTGAAACGTTGGTTGACTTCGATTGGGTAAGCTTTAATTAATTCAGCTTCCATTTCAATGTTGTCACCAGGCATGACCATTTGAGAGTGATCAACACCTTCACCAGCAGGGAACTTGAAGGAAGCAGTGACATCGGAGGTTCTGAAGAAAACTTGAGGCTTATAGTTTTCACCGAATGGAGAGTGACGTCCACCTTCTTCAGTAGTCAAAATATACAAAGAAGCTAAGAATCTCTTGTGGGAAGTCACGGTACCGGCCTTGGCCAAAACCATACCTCTCTTGATATCGTCTCTCTTGACACCTCTCAACAAAACACCACAGTTGTCACCAGCCATAGCAGAGTCCAATTCCTTCTTGAACATTTCAATTCCAGTAACAATGGTCTTGAATGGCTTTTCAAAGTCACCGACAACTTCGATTTCTTCACCCTTTTTCAATACACCTCTTTCGACTCTACCGGTGACGACGGTACCTCTACCAGAGATAGAGAAGACGTCTTCGACTGGCAATAAGAATGGTTGTTCGAGATCACGAGTTGGAGTTGGAATGTATTCATCAACGGCATCCAACAACTTGGCAATAGATTCAGAACCGATTTCTGGTTTTCTTCCTTCTAAAGCACACAAAGCAGAACCCATGATAACTGGAGTGTTGTCACCGTCGAAACCGTAAACACTTAATAATTCTCTCATTTCCATTTCAACCAATTCCAACATTTCAGGATCGTCAATAGTGTCAACCTTGTTGACGTAGACGACCAAGTGTTGGACACCGACTTGTCTGGCCAACAACAAATGTTCTCTGGTTTGAGGCATTTGTCCATCGGTGGCAGCAACAACAATAATAGCACCGTCCATTTGGGCGGCACCAGTAATCATATTCTTGATGTAATCAGCGTGACCTGGACAGTCAACATGGGCATAATGTCTCTTGTCAGTTTCGTATTCAACATGGGCAGTGGAGATGGTGATACCTCTAGCTCTTTCTTCTGGAGCTCTATCAATAGAACCGTAATCCAAGAAGTTAGCTCCCCCCTTTTCAGATAAAACTTTGGTAATGGCAGCGGTCAAGGTAGTCTTACCGTGATCGACGTGACCAATGGTTCCGATGTTGACGTGAGGTTTTGAACGATCAAAAACAGCATAAGTTCTGGATAAAAATGGACGTGGACTGACCCAACGAGGAATGCTTCCGACCAAACGGAGAGACCTAGTAGCGTTCTTGAACATCTTGATACGGAGTAGGTGGAGAAGCTAAAGTAAAAAATTTACAAATTTTTCACTCAAAATTTCGGCGTTCCCTTGATTGGTTGCGATTACATAATACTACGAGAATGGTTATGTAATCACTACAAAGGTTAGCGAAGTGTTGATTTGTACTGGTATTTAGTGTATATATTAGTGAAGATTAGTAGAATACAGGAGTTTATGTAAGTAATTCTCCAGAGTGTTGTAGTAAATTATTAGAGTTTTGAGAAAAATACGAGTATTGGAATACCAGAAACAGTCCAGAAGATACAGCGGTTTTATTGATGGAAAGAGAGTTCTAAAAAATTCTAGTAGAATCTTAGAGTAGGATTTTCATTTAGATGTAGACGATTGTTAGGTCTAAGATGTTGAATTGAAAAATTCCAGAAATTAGGTCTCTCGATGGATATTCTGGATAATTCACATTTAGAGAGATTCCGATATGAAAGAAAATAGGTCAAGAACGGTATTGCAATAGTAGTTCCATGGAGCTACTCAAATGTCACATAGAACTATTCATTGGAGTGTTTGAAAACCTGAGGCAAGACTCCGATCCCGGGGCCACTCCATTATACTCTCACCTAATTGTGATATAAATCAATCCAAACTCACCTTATTAATTCTCACCTGGAACTGGTCACTTATCACCAGGAAAAAGCGACAAGTTCTCCCAAAATATACCCATTTAATAGAAATATTCTTACACTACCACTTGAATATCACAGAACATCTCTTTTTAATCATAATCACGGTTCTAAGAGTGGCTCGGATTCTTCTTCAACTTCCTGGTGAATGTTTTCAGTGATGATTCGGTCAACTGCAGCACGTTCTGCAATTTCAGCATTCAACCCGTGGTTTCTAAAGTACTCATAATAGATACACAATGTCAACAACGTTCCCTGTAAGAGAGCCGCAACTAAATATGAAACCCACGAGCTCCAATGCGATCCTTTAGCAAAAAACAACGTTGCTGTAAACACAAACCCTCCAGGGGTCTGGATACACATCATTCCTATGGACAAAGTTCCCGGATGTTTGAGCATGTAAGTAGTATGGATTTGAGGCACATACTTGATCACTGTCAAAAGAGCAGATAAGAGGCCGTTTGTATTGGCGATAACATAAAGGGTCGACTGTTTCGATGCAAATCCAACAATTATCTGAGCCACTGCAAGGATACCATGGACAGCAACGATCTTTCCTACTTTAATGATTCTAGAATACTCGTGTTTATCCTGCTTGACGGATCCGTTCGTTAAAATCAACACAAGGACGAGAATAAATATCGCACACGTACACTGGATAGATATCTGGATAAGGTTCAACTGTGAGTTGATACAGTTAAATGTGGTCAACGCTCCGGAATAGCAACATTGTCTCGCTTTAGAGCTCACCAATACAATGTTGGTCAAGGTGAATATAGACGAACTCGATCCCAAGAGAAGAAAGTTGGTGGATAACCCTTCAGAGGTACGCTTGACGTAGATTCTATGGTACTGGGGAACATAACTGAGAAAGATCCCAAATGTTATTAATACCAGGAAAACGAAGTTGGTTGTGGACGCGCCCTCGAATGCAGTACAATTGTCGTTCCGCTTGAATAGTTGAGCAATCATGATCCTGAAGTGTGGTGCAGTAATTCTTGTTAATTATGAGTGATGCTTAAATATGATATCTTATCCTGTATACAGTCTTATCAAATATATGCAGGAAATTAATATTAGAAAGACAGTAGTGGGATGCTAAGACAGCAAAGGGACCCAAGAGACAACAAGAAAGAATAACTGATTAGATACAGTTATGTTACATTAATATACAAAGAGAATAGATTGATAAATTCGCAGATCCAGGTTATTTCCTATATCTTATATTATATCTTATATCTGGATAGATACCGGCACCTTTATACTAAGTGAATCATTATTTTGCAACTTCACCAGAACTTTCAAATAGTACGCACGGCCAATAATACAACTCTGGAAGTTTGGAATCAATGCATATGATTCGTTAGACGCTTCGTCGCCCAGAAGGCTTCCTTCAAGTGTAAACAATTTCTTCAAATTGACAGTGACTTCCAACTCTTTGGTATAATTGGAATCAGAAATTTGATTCCAATCAACAAGATTCTTGGTGTTGGTCTTGACATCATCAACCTTGAGAGTATTATATTTTGCTGTAAGGTTTGATAAACATTTCATGTCCATTATAAGTTGGCTGTCTACATTCAAGACTTCGTAGCCTAATTTATTGGTCAAGCTGGTCAATTCTGCTAAACTTGCCTTGAACGGGTCAATAAGATATCCATCCAAGTTATCGTTTTCTCTCAAACGATTCTGGAATAACAAATCATTGGTAATCTCGATGGGAATCGGATACTTTCTTGACCTATAAGTTACTGCCACCAACTCCGCAGAGACAGAACGTAATTCCAGGGGTTTTAAACCTTTCAGAGCTGTCGAATCTCCGAACTGAAGACTTAGAGTTATAGGAACTTTCATTTCTGTCGAAAGTTTTCGAATTGGAGCAAACGCTCGCGCATCTTTGTAAGTACTTGGAGGGATGTATCTTACTGGATATTCTGTCTGTGGAGTTGAAATTGCAACTGTCCCGACATGCTTTGAAACTGTAAGGTATTTCTTCTTAAATGGATAGTAAATCACATAGTTTTCATTTTGATTTTCTTGGATCATACCATTGAAATTCTGGCCCCGGGGTTCTCGATACAATTGCTTTTCTTTAACAAGAGACAGAGTGCTATTCAGAACCGACGGCTTCACTAAAAGCGGAAACTCCTGATTTTCATGTAATAACTCCTTTCCCAACTGGATTTTCTGTGATATTCTCTTCTGTAAGTTACGATATATCACCTTCAGCTCCTTTTCTAGAGTCAGTTCAGTAAATTCAAGTGCAAGTCTCTCTTTTGGAATGACTCTTATGAAGCAACTTGATTCATTAACAATGATAAACTCTTCTGTATCAGGCGTTACATGACCCTTTAGTGAGTCTGAATAGTCAGAACTGTTACCCACGACCCTAACCTCAACACTATAACTTATGGCAGTGTCTGAAAAAGAGAGGTCTTTTATTCTCGTTTTTTCCTTTTTTGGGGCCCCTGGTCGGCGAGGAGATGAAGCTGAATAGATCTCACTTTTACCAGGCAAAAACGGAGTACTGGGAGTGTTTCTTTCGTTTACTTTTCCTCTGAATCTTCGCAAATCTTTCATGAACTGGTCTCTAGCCAAACCAATAGTAGGTAGTATTTCACAATGTCTAGGAAGATTATGCACTTCACAAGCACAGTCTAGTAATTTTTCTGGAAGTTTGAAGGTAAAAAACTTTTTGTAGGTGATGTTGGGTTCGAACGACTTTTCCATCGTAAATCTTAACTTCGTTCCGTCTATTGGGTCGACCAAGCCATTGAGGTCCTCATCATCCAAGGCCGCTGGAGTCCAGGAGGCTTGGAAGTCAAACATGTTGAGAAACTTGTAAAACACAAGTGGTTTCTTATGATCAGAAGCATCTCCCATAACAGAAACCTTACCTTCAAACACCACGGAGAACATTTCAAAAGGGATAGGATGTGAAGCCTTGTTAGTAACGGTAACAAAGCCATGAATGGAGTCTCCTTGATGAAATTCCATCAGACTTTGATCGATAATTTTGGGACGGACTCCTTTCTGACAAGGACTGCTTGTGATAATAATGTCAATCTTCAACTGTTCAGATAGATGGGTGTTTACGTCAACCAACTTCTTCAATTTGTGCGTGTTACCCAAGATGCTGTTTTCCCATCTGGTCGAAGGCTCCATGCCTTGTCCGGATGTCGGAGAAGAGGTAGTTGCTACCGTTGGGAAATATTCGTTTGATCCCAGGGCCTGTGGAGACTCGGGAGACGACCTCTCATAAGTTGGAGGATCGAAACGTGGCTCTTCTTCATTAGGTCGAATATTCTTTGATATTGTGGATTGATAAAGTTGATACGATGGGAGGATATTCCACATCGGCACATCTTCGTATGCTGGAGACACTAACGGGTGGATTTCGTTGGTATTATTGAAGGCATCGCGTGTGTTTGGTAATGGGGGGCGTTTTGAAGCTGATGGTACATTTACTTCTTGTGGTCTAGCGACACGTCTGGAACCAGAGCCCGCAAATAATTTCATCAAACTTAAGCCTCCGAATCGGAAGTTCGATCAGAATAATTCAGGATAGAGCGTAATGGAAGTTCCCTAAATATGAATCCCTCAAATGAACCGGAATTATATACTCCTCTAGGGTAGTCCGATGTTGTCGGGATGGAACTGGGCGGTTGTTCTTTGATTATTTTCCGATGCACTCCAAGATGAGGAATTTAAGGTGGGGTTGCATAAAACAATTAGCCTGAACTCCACTTATGGGTGACAGCACTGGTGCCTTGGAATCAGTAATGACTAGGAATGTTGCAGTTATGCCGCCGATGATTGCTGTTGATAGGATTGTGTAGGATCCAACAAAACATGTGTAACCGTTTCCTGCAGACAGATAGGCATCGCTAGGTCTGGATTTGATAGATCAATAGCATGCAGAAAATATGGAGAGATTCGTTGAATAGCCGTAGGACTCGCCTTGCGTGGTAGAGTAATCATTTCCCCTCGAATTTCATAAATATTCTGAGATAGAAACAATCTGGATGTTGATTGGTATGGAGGACATATAATAGTTTTTGATAGGTATTTCTAGCTTTCGAAAACAAAGTAGTAACGCAAAAGAAAGGCTCAAAATCTGGAGGATCAATGTTGATGAAAACCTTATCCAAATAACGAGCGTTGATCCAAACGGAAAACCGTTGCCAGGAGTCTTTAGTCTTTTGAGTCTTTTGAGTCTCTTGAGTCTTCTAACCACAAATGCAAGATCTTCACTTGTAATTATTAGTAAGATTTTGCAGCCTAAGTGAGCTTTTAGTAGTACGTATTCTCGAAACTAGGAACTGGTTTCGACTGTCTTCATAAGACAATAGTGAGCGATCACGAAACATAAATCGAAACAAAAATCACATGAATTTCTAGTACTTGTTCCTCGTTTATTTATACATACTTGGTGAAGTCAATGGTTTGTTGGACTATCAGGTACAAACTTACTCACGTTAGTTCCTCAGCAAATTAGTATTGAGTGTGGATCTCACAGAGTTTCTGGACTTTATGGACCTCACATTGAGATATCTAACACAGCTAGTCTCAGAAGACGATCCCACAACTCTAGCCTTTATATCTTGAATCTTTTGTTCATATCTTGAATCTTTAGTTTATATATTTATTGATTCATTTTGGCAGCCATCGATGTCGTTTTGTCGCACCAAAAATTCGTATTTCAATTCTTGAGATCAACAAAGACGTGTTTGGTGTCAGTGAAGATGAGTTCCAACTTCTGGGCTCTGAGTGCCGCAAAGAAGAAGACAGAACTCGTACCGGGAACGTCAAAGTGGGTGGCCAACGAACTATCGACTATTAATGATGTGGTATTGGACCATAACGACAAGATCTACCAAACTCTTCAAGATAGCTATGGACATATGAATTCATTTATGAATTCTGTATTGCAGGGCATTGACGATAAACAGTTTGTTAAGGAGCTTATGGTGGAGAATAGCATTCTTCTAAATCAGACAAGTCCATCAAATTTTACTTACATTGCTCCAGATCTACCCAGTTCAGTTAAGGCAAGTCCTATAAACAGCTCAGAAACTTCAAAAGAGGCTAGAATTCCACATTTCCAACCATTAAAACCAATCAGTCCCCAGTTCATACCGGTTGAGCCAAGTGGTCCCGATTTCCCTCCAATATCAGGGGAATCAGATACTCAATCAAAGATAAAGAATATACAGACCAAGGACTCCATTTTACATCAAACAGAGATTAACGATTCAAAGCGTCCAACTATAGAGACTAAAAGTCCTCAAGCACGACTAAAAGTGGCCAAGAGTCCTCCAGCACAACAAAAAAAGACCAATAGTCCAAAACTAGCAAAACCAGCTAATCCTATATTTACGAATGTGGCTAGTCCAGTCTCTTCTCCACTTCAAACCAGACTAAAGGGTGGAGATTCTCTAAGTAAAAAGGTTGGAACAAACGTATTTATTACAAAAACCCCATCTCCTTTGAAAGAATCCAACCCACGAGTCGACACTAGTAAAGGTGAGACCGAAGAAGAAAAAGAAGCACAGGAAGCAGACGATTCTTTTCAAGCAATTAGTACAGCAATTCGGAAAAGTATTGCAGGAAAAATCGCTCTTGGAACATCTGAAGCTTCAAATACTCCTTCAAGTCCACCTAGAGAGATCCATTTGAAACCAAGAGAACGAAGCTCCACAGATATAAGCAATAGGTTATCAATGAAGGAAAAGCTTACTAGAAAATCGTTTCTGAGCAAAGCTCCAAAAAGAAGTTCAATATTCATTTCCTTGCCTTCAAAGGAACCAATTCCAGTAAGTTCATCCAGCATTTCAAATAATGGAATCCGGAGCAGGTCTCTGAGAGTCTTTGAAAGGTTAGATATTGCATCTCGTCATGAAACATCAAAAAACACTAAGAATAGTAACTTTTCACTATCTCCCGTCGCTTTGCCGAAAGATTCACTTCTGTTAGCATCAGCTTCACTTGATATGAAACTGAGCAAACTGGAGCCCTTAAATGGTCAGAATCTTCCACATCAGACTAATATTAATAAAACCCATACCCAACCGCAAGCCAGGAGAATCGATGCCGTAAAGAAGGCTACAGAGGAATCAAAAGAATCTTCAAAGAAGAATAATGGTACGTCTCATAATGAGGTTAATGACACAAGGGCAGAATCTACTAAAAAAAGTCATACACTCAACTTACTACAAAACTCAAATATACCAAATCTTGTTAAAGAAGAAAATCCAATCCAATTTCACAACTACAATTCCTTCAAAGATTCCAAATCGCCTACTTCGAGCATTTCCAGAGTAACAAGAGTGAACCAAAGAGGAAGTAGAAGCACAACTACTAGCATTTCTCCTGTGAGATCAAAACCACTGGCATCTCATAATTCTACAACCAGATCTCCAGTTGGGGCTTCTACTAGAACTCCATCACTTTCTGCAGGAAGATCTCGAAGCACCTCACCAAAGAGAGTACATATGAATTCGAGATCTCCAAGTACCTCACCAAAGAGAGCTAATATAAATTCGAGATCTCCCACATTACACCAATCTGTTTTGAGACTAACTTCACGGGCTGCAAGTCCTGATTCGAGGGGCAGTGGAAATGACCTGGAACTAATATCCAGATTAATGGCCCCAACAAGCTCAAGTGCTGCTAAAAGTAAGAGCTCTTACAGGGTCCAAAAACCAACCAAAGAATTGAAAAAGCCAGAATCAATTAATACAAAAAATAGGTTTCTTACGACTACTTTGATACCCACGATTCCCAAATTCAACCCACAAAAGCCTCCACAATTCAACCATGTGTCCTCAAAGCATGTGAAGGCTCATCACTCACCTATAAAGAGACGTGCTCCAGCAATGGACGAAGCAGAATCTAAACCCGGTAATACTCTCGAATCTCTTCAAATACCATCCTTGAAAAAGAAGTCTATGATGGCGGAGAGAAGTGAAGCAGCAGCACAAAAACCGAAACAAAAGATCATGCTAGCAATGAACCACAAGCTCGAATTGAAACTTAACCATCCGAAACCTGACGTGACAAGAAGACAGCAAACAGAAGGTGCCATTGTTTCTCCAAAAGTGAAACTGCTGACAGGTCAGCAATTGAATTGGAGAGACGATAATTTTACTTCCAGGCACAATATTGGAAACTCTATTCCACTTCCTGATGCAGCTAGAGGCAATTTGAGAAAACTGAATGATGCCAACAAGCGTCAAGATAGTAAAGACACATCTCCCACGAAACCTAAGTTGGCCAAAAGCAAAATACTTGGAAAGAAAGCTAGCAGAATATCTGGAGTGGAAAGACGAACTACTACAGATCCACACACTCCTGGGAAACAATATACACCAGAAACTCTTCCTGATATTCACACAGACGATGAAGATTCTGGTTCGGGAAAAAACGAAAAGATTCTACAAAGCTGGGGCCATACCCCAGAGCTCCATCGTATTATCATGCAGAACAAGAGCATCAATCCTACATCTGTGTTTGGAGAAGTGCCCAAGTTAAATATCGAAGATATATTTGAGTCCCAATCTTCCAGACAAAGAGGAAAACAATCTCCTCAAATACCACCAGACAAGAAACAATTACAAAGAGAGGAAAGTCAATATGCTATTGAAATGGGATATAAGTAGAGAGAGAAAGAGTAGCAAATGCTGAGTGAAGCGAAGTATTTGTGAATTAGAAGAGTTTTGAATAGTGAATATTGAGCAAATAATCAATGTGAACTTTCATTGGTCCTTACTATAGTGAAGACTGAGTGGATTACTACTAAAAATACACATATGGATGGTATGACAGGACTATTTGACTATTTCATAAATGGGTATCACGAGACTTTTTTATCCATAGATAAAGATCTATTGCTTACGCATGGCCAATATGGTTTGTTTGTTCCATTTAGATAACCATTGTTGAGAATCCACCTTTGGCACAACATATAATCTCAAACCATTATCGAAAAGAGGGACCTTTGGTTTCTCTGATCCTAATACGGTGTTGATGGCAATCTTCTTCCCAACCTTGATCAACCCCCCGGCCTCAGTTTCCATGTAACATTCCAATTTTTTGACACTGAAGTTCTCGTGTTTTGGATCCTGGAACCATTCTGCAGGTCTGTCTAGAATCATCTCCAAGAGTTCTTGTGGAGTGCTTAACTCACTGATCTCAGCAATAAAGTCAAACTCGTCGGTGGTTGGATATAACATCACTGCAGGGAAAATCAACTGGGACTGGTAGTCGGTGTCGTCTTCCAAGCGTATTTTTGCATCCTGCAAATACTCTGCCGGTCTGGACGACTTCAAAATCGTATAGTTTCTTAACTTTATGGAATCTTGCAACACGGACTGTTTCAACTTCTTCAATTCTTCATCTCTTTCTTTCTTCATCTTTGCTTCGTGGATCTCTTTTTGTTTCGCTTCAATCTGGCGGATCAAGTCTTTGATCTGGACGTTCTCGGAATCTATAGTGAGTCCATATTCAAGGATTTGAAGTGCTTCTTCGAACCTTCCAACGGCGAAGAAGGCCCGGCCCGACCTATAACAAGCCTTGAAACTCTTGTCGTCTAATTGCAAAACCATTTTGCAATCTTCTATACATTTCCGGTAGTTTTTCAACTCGAGATTGCACGCCGCTCTATTCAAATATAACGCTGCGTTGAGAGCTGTCACATCACAGTCTACTTCCAAACCTTTAGTGTAGAAGTCTACGGCACTCTTGTAGTTTTTCACTTTATAGTTGTCGTTCCCCTGGTTTTTGAAGTTTGTGGCTATTTCGTCGGGTTCTCCGTCGTATGCTAGCGACTTAAGGGCCTCCAAGGTCGTGTTTTCTCCTCCGTCACCGTTTGTGTCGTCCAATTCTGTCATGAAGAATGGTAATCTGTTGAGCTCTTTCATGACATCGTCGGTGCTTTTATCGGCCAATTCTGATAATTGTGGAGGTAATTCCGGTTCTCCGGGTTTGGCAACGTATTTGCGCTTCTCCCATTCTGATATTAATTCGTCCATGGTTGTGGTGGTTGTATGACTGGAGCTGTAAGTCTTAGATTTAGTAGATTTAGTAGATTTGGCATCACTTTCGGTGAAAAAATTTATCCGAATTTAGTTCCGGGCATAGAGGTCGGATCTCATGGCTGCAAAATAATGAACAAATACTGAAAAAGATACTGAGCGTAGAGAGGTATTTGTGAATGCAGTTGAATTAAGAAGAGTTTCGAATTTCAAGAGTTTCGAATCGTTTGAAGTAGTGAATACTTCGCTGTGTTCAGTATTAGCAAGATTTAGTGACATTTAGTGAGCATTTTGAAATTAGTACTTGCGATTCAAGAGTTTTAATCAATTATAGTAGTGAATACTGAGTACAGCGAAGTGTTAGCAAGATTTACTGGTATTAGTGAATATATTAGTGAATATTAGTGAATATTAGTGAGATTTAGCAGCCTACTCAATACTTCGCTGCACTCAGTTTTAGTGAGATTTAGTAACTTATTCAATACTTCGCTGCGCTCAGTACTATTTACGGCTACGATATCATAATTCTAATGATTTTTGTCTATGTCGTTATATATCTAATTATTCGTTCCTTTGGAGCAAAATAGGAACTCTAAGCGGAAGTTTTTCTCCGTTGGGGCATTTCAAGTTGATTTTAAGATAGTAAAGCCTTGCAAGTAAACATGACTGAAAGTCAGGAACAAGGCAGAATTCAGGAGACGTAGTATTGCTCAATACGGCGTCGCTGATATCCACGTTTAAGTAGATGTTTTTAAAGTATTTGATTTGGTCTTCAGACACACCTGTTGCTGAAGTGCTGGTAATCGTTTCCAGTTCCCATGGGATTTGCGAGAGCAGCGAATATTCCTCGTCAGAGTTTATTGGCTGAATAGTAGGATTCTGGATCTTTAAGTGATCGTACTTTGACGCAAGATTGGCCAAACACTTAACATCGTGAATGAGATCTCTATCAATTTCCAAAGCTTCTGGCCCGACTTCTTTGAGCAACTTGGTTAACTCCACTGCGTACTTTTGAAACTTCTTGATCGTCACCAAGTCGAAGTTGTCGAGACCCTTGTTTTTGTTTTCAAACAACATCTCAGGATGAAACACTACCGGTATAGGAAGTGACTTGGACTTGATGGTTAATGCAACTAGGTCGACGGATAATTTCTTAAAGTCGGGGAGAATGACGCTGTTTTTATCCGAGAAGATAAACGTAATATCCATAGGGATTTTTATTCTGGTGGACGGAACTTCTTGGCCCGGCTTTTGAAATTTGGGAAAAGGAACATAAGGAACACTGTATTCTGCTTTAGGGGTTGAAAACGCAGCAAGTCCTATAACCTTGGAGCTTCCGAAAACCGATTTTTTCTTGTATGGAAATAATACTTCGTAGATATTGTCGGTATTGACTCGATGTGAAGATCTAACATCGGCAAAATACTTTTGCTGCATTTTTGCTACCTCCATATGACTTGCAGTTGGATGTAAGGAGGAGGATGGCGACCCTAATAACTCGTTTGTTGGATCTCTGCTAGTTAGTTCTCTTCCTTTGTCGATTTTGTCGTTGATGTTGCTCACCAAGTTGGCATACATTAACTTCGCTTCTTCATTGATCAGTTTTCTATTCAATTCAAAGATATCGTTTGTTTTGGAGATGAAACGCAAGTAGCAGTAATCTTCGTTAGCCACAACATATTCATCATCATGAGTAGTTGGAAATGGGACTTTCCCCAATAAATGTTCGTAATCAGAAGCCTTTCCGACGATCCTAGCACTGATACTATAATCAATAGCTAAATCAAAAAATGCCATATCGTTAGTGTACGATGCATAACGCTTATTTTTATCCTTCATATCATCAGCCTTGGGAGTACTGCTTTCACTTTCCAGACCATTTTCCTTCCATTTCTGTCTCAACGTGGTGATGACTTCGTTCTTGGAAATTCCTAAAGTGGGTGGCAATTGTAGATGCTTAACAAGACCGTGTTCACAGCTACTTTCTAGTAATTTTTCAGGCAATTTGAATGTGAAAAACTTCTTGTAGGTGATTTCAGGTTTGAGGATCTTGTCGTTTGTGAAGTCTACATGCGTATTGTCCACGGGATCGATCACGTTGACGGGGATATGAGGGTCGTTGTGATCTGTGGATAGACGATCAAGACATGCATCGTTCCAGGACGCATTGAAATCAAACATCGTGAGAAGTCTCACTATACGAGACGGAGGTTGGGCAAGAGTATTGTTGGTATTTCCAAAGGTGGCAGATCCTTCCAAAACAACAGAAAACATATCAAACGGGATCTTGTGTCTTGTTTTGTTGGTGACCAAGATATATCCATACACATAATCACCTTGACTCAATTCTACCTTGAGGGGATCAATTATCGTGGGCGTATAACCCACCCGACCAATCTGTTCAGTTAAAAAGATCTGGATATTCAACTTTTTCGACAACTCCTTATTTATTGACGTCAAACGCTTCAACTTGTGTGCGTTGGCAAGTATAGTGTCGTCCCATCGAGTAGCATTTCCGTTGGAATCAAATGGATTTGGAGTCTCCGGTTCGGCAGCAGGCGAAGTCGGCAACGACAACCCGGGGAAGTACTCCAGGTTCAGATTGGATGCTGAAGATGCGGTTGGCGTCAATTCGTACATTGGAGGATCTGTTCTCATATCATCTGTGGTGGGCGTCAAATTCTTGGATATCGTGGATTGATACATCTGGTACGACGGTAAAATGTTCACGATCAAGCCGCTATTATCTTCGCCCTGGATCCCATCCCTTTCTTGTCGTACTCCTAACTCCGGGAGCTTTAATTTATACTTGTTTCTGTCTTCCATCGCTAAAGAGGAGGTTGTCCATTGTGGAGGGTGAATTAGAAATTGATCAAGTGTGGGTATATGCAGGATCGGAATTTATTCGGTGTCGATGGCTGCGAAATACCCAGAGTGACTACTAGTTAAATGAAGACTCACTAGTTATGTAAATACTTTACAAGTTATAAAAGTCTACTAATATGATATGTCGTCAAGAATTAGTGGTAGTTTTATAAGTAATTCTATAAGTAATTCTAATAATATAGAGACGTTGGGGGGATCGTCTATAACGATACTATATAGGGAGAGTTATAGATGTTCATATTGTTAGCGGAGAACCATAAACGTTTGGTGATTTCTATTCTGGTGCCTAGAGTTGTAATTATTGTTCTGGTGATTCCTGTTTTGGTGATTCTTGTTCTCGTAATTCTTTATGGTGGTTCTTGTTCTCGGAACCAAATTTCTCATAATTCTTTTAATATCAGTTATGTAATATTTGTTTGTCATTGAATTCTGTTATAACCGTTCAATATTTAAAGGAGCATTCACTACAAGAAAGTCGCCGTTGCTTAACTTTGCAGTTATTTTGAAGTAGTAAAGTCTCGCCATATGACATGTCTGGAAGGATGGGACGAGAGTGAGTTGATCGAAGCCACTGATATGTTTGTTTTCTGATCCCTTTAGACTACACTTTGACAAATCTACCTTGACGTCGAATTTCTTAGAGTAAAGTGCATGGTTGATTCTGGGTGAGCCACCTTGGGTTTCAGATTCCCATGGAATGGTTTTCATTGAGCTGTGTGAGCCACTGCCTGTAGATGATTTGGTAAAGAACTGCATTCCATTGTCCATGATTGGCAACGCCATGTATTTACATTGGAGAGACGCTAAACTCTTGATATCTTTGAACATCTGGGTCTCGAATTTAATAAGTTCGTTGTCGAGGCTTTGAATAACTCGATTGGCTTGTTGGAGGTAATCTTGGAACTGTTTGACGACAATAGAGTCGAAATTATCGAATTCCTTCTTCTTGGAGTCGATCTCCTGGTCTCGGAAACATAAGTCATGATTAATCTCCACGGGAATGAAATGTTTTCTTGAACGAGCCGTAAATACCACCAAGTCAACATTCAAGGACTTTATTTCTGGTAACGCTACTTTGGCCGAACTCACAGCATTCTCGATGAAATACGAAAGTTCAATGGGGATGGTGATGGTGAAATCGTGATTGGTTGAGTTGAACTCTTCGTCTCTAAATCTTACCGGTGGCACATAGAACGTTCTATATTCTTCTTTAGGTGTGGATAGCGAGACAATTCCCAATACTTTGGAAGTCCCGGTCAATGATTTCTTCTTGTACGGTACGAGACATTGGTAGACATTGTCCTGGAATTGCTTGCGGTTCTTACGTAAATTGGATTGGATCGTTGTACCTGCAGCATCATAGAGTTGGCGAAGTTTTGTTGTTTCCGAATTGAAGGACTCACGAGAGCTCACAGGCGAAAGCGCAACAAAGTCAAACCTCTGGCTGGCAGGAACATTCAACAAATCATTTGCATATTCAAGTTTTGCTTTTACCGAGTCCACAAATGCTTTGTAGAAAGCACTAGATTCGTTTAGATCAGAGGACCTGTTATAGTACAATTCAGGGTTCGACTTGGGTATCACTCTGACTGGACATGCCGTCTCCTGGGCAATGACATATTGATCACGGGCGGTTTCAAATCCATAGTCTGATGCCTTTCCTATAACTCTAGCATCCACACTGTAACTTATAGCAGTATCAACGAAACAAAGGTCTCTGACCTGAGAATCCTTATTTGCCAATATCATCAGCGGAGACGTTGAGTTACGATGGATACCCATACTTGGAGGCACCCCTGTATGCCTTGTCAAGCTGTGAATTTCGCAAGCGTCGTCAAGCAATTTTTCCGGCACTCTAAATGTAAAGAACCGTTTGTATGTCACATCGGGCTGGAACTGACGCTTGACGTCGATAGATAGCACAGTATCGTCAAAAGGGTCTGTCTCACCGTCACACCAATCGTGAGGATCTCCATTATCAGTCACCAACCTGTCAATATTGGCATAAGACCATGATGCAAATAAATCAATCATACTCAAAAAGGTGTACACCGTGTGAGGTTTTTGGGTGTCTATTAATCCACGATTGTTCTCCAAGACGGTAAGAGTACCCTCGAACACTACATATACCATATCAAATGGAATAGGCACGTCGGATTCGTTTTTGATGGTGACAAACCCATGTATAAAGTCACCCTGTTGGAACTCGATACATGATGGGTCGATAATTTTTGGTTCCTCACCCTTTTGACAGACCTTGTCGGTAACCGATATTTGTACCTTCAAGTTATTATTTACAGAATTGTTGGTTTTAGATAGATTGGGTAGTTTGTGGGCATTTGCCAATATGGTGTTCTCCCACATAGCAGCACTTTCTTCGGTAAAGGTATGGTTGGGCTGTTGAGGAAACGGGAACGACCCAAGACCCCCAGTTTCGTCTAGAGGTGATTGTTCTGCTGATAGCATACAGGAAGGTGTCGTTGCGGTAGATTGTACTGGAGTCATTTCATACATTGGCGGGTCTATTTCAAAGTTCTCAGTGCTAGGCGTCAAGTTCTTGGAGATGGTTGATTGGAAGAACTGGTACGACGGAAGAATATTGTTGAGCAATTCTTCGCCTTGGTTTCTGGGAGGAGTTGCCGTTCCCTCGGTCCTTGTGTCATTTCCACCACTACTTCGCATACTGAGTATTAATGTGATGTAATGAATATAATGGCAGCCTGCGATGCCTAAATTTGAATTAAAGTTTAATGTCGTTCCACAATTAACGACATTTCGCGATGCTCCATATATGACGACGTTACATTACGTACATTATGGAACATGAGTCATCAAGGCCTGCCTTCAGTATAGAATACTGCTGGAAATGGTAGACCTCCAATGGAGGCTGCCAATTTCGGGTTCCGGGCTTATCTTAATTACCATAATGTGTCACGGGACTTTATCCGATAATTCCCCCTTTGACGTGTCCTGCACACGATAATAGATTATTTTGATATGTTGAGATCCGCCGTCACCACTCAAACGACACCAAACTCACTCTTTAGATATATACGGAGCAGTGCTAGAGATATATATATACGGTCACTAATATGATGTCTACAGAGAAAATCAACTCAGAAGAACTCGAGAATGAACGTCGCCCTCGGAGTCTATTCAAACTCCGTATAGATAAGGTTTGGATAGTGGTCATTTTGATGTGTGTTGGATATTGGACTACGATCTCGAAGTATACTGGTGGCCATATAGACCCTGTTAGTTTCTACGGTAATATTGATCGGAAACCAATACAACTACAGGATTATGAAAAAGAAAAAGATCCGTTGTATAATCCCATCGGGTTGCCATCGTTGGAACCTTCACATGATCATTTAAAGGTGGGATCTAGAGCGATGGTGGGCTCTGACGTTCCACAGTGTTCCAAGCTAGGCAAGGAAATCTTACTTCAAGGAGGAAATGCAGCCGATGCCGCCATTACTGTGGCGTTGTGTATTGGAAGCATAAACTCCCACTCATCGGGAATTGGTGGTGGCGCTTTCATCTTGAGCAAGCAAGATACTGACGTGATTAGTATTGATGCTAGGGAGATGGCACCACAGGGTGCATTCAAGGATATGTATAAGGGTTCTCCTCTATTGTCAAAAATAGGTGGGTTGGCCAACGGAATACCCGGAGAACTCAAAGGTTTGGACGAACTCTACCGTAGACATGGGTCTGGAAACCTTACATGGAAGCAATTGTTTGAACCAGTGATAACATTGAACCGTGAAGGGTTTGTCTGTTCTCAAGTATTGGCAACTGCCATAAGAATGGAGTATGAATTGGTGTTATCGAAGTTGCCTCCATTGAAGGAAATTTGGGGATTTATCTTCACGGAAGATGGCGAACTTATTAAGGAAGGTGATATTGTGAAACGTCCAGAGTTTGCCGATACTCTCGAACTCATTGCCAATAATGGATCTAGTGCTATTTTCTATGATCCACTGGGTCCAATCGCCACAGCACTTAGTAAAACATCACAAGGGTTCCATGGGATCTTGACTGCTCAAGATTTTGCTGCTTATAAGGTTGTTGTTGAAGAACCAATAAGTGTTGATATCGATATAGAAAATGAACCTTTGCGTTTATATTCAACCAGTGGCGTATCATGTGGCTTAGCTTTAGCTGCAGGACTCAAGTTTTTTGATCGTGTTCATACGCCAAACGATAACGATGGATTAAAGACCCATAAACTCATTGAGAGCTTCAAATGGTTGGCCCTGGTGCGGTCGAATTTAGGTGATTTCCATGACAATCCAGAATACAAAAATGAATTGATGCAAACATTCACAGGTGAAGACTGGATTGATCAAATTATCAGTAATGGCTCGTATTCCGACAACACTACCTTCTGTTGGAAAAACTACAATCCAAAGTACGAACTCACAGAGCCAAAGGGAACGGCCCATTTCTCCATTATTGACGAAGATGGCAATTCCATCAGTATGACCACCACAGTCAACCTTTTGTTTGGATCAATGATTGTAGATCCTACCACTGGGATTATTCTCAATAACGAAATGGATGATTTTTCGCAGCCCAATGTTAGTAATGCGTTTGGACTCGAACCGTCGATTTACAATTTCATCGCTCCCTTCAAGCGGCCCATGTCTTCCACAGCTCCTTCGTTTTTGGTCAACAAGAAAACTGGGCTTACGGAGTTTTTGATAGGGGCAGCCGGTGGGTCGAGAATTCCTACTGCCGTTCTCCAGGCTATCTACCGTACTTATTACCAGAAACTATCTCTCTTGGAGACTATTGCGTTTCCACGGATGCACCATCAACTTATTCCAGAGTACGTTATGGTGGACAACTTGACGATTTTCAGCGATGAGCACAGTTTTAATATCTTAGAATCGCTCCGGTCAAGAGGCCATGATATTTCCGAGTCAGGGTCGCTTACGGCTATGAATGGTATTCAGAGAGTAGGCAAGGTTCTTCACGGAGTGAGCGATTTTTGGCGCAAGAGAGGTGAAGCGGATGGTTATTAATGAAGGATACTAGTAGAAGATACGACTAGTCCGGTCATCCGAAGTACTATCAATTAGCGTTCCCGTATGTCCTCGCGTATCTTTGAGTTATCCGTATCCAATCGGAAGCTTGCTGATGTGGTGAATTTAATTTCGACCTCGAACATACCCTCGGAAATAAATATTTTATAGTAGGAGAAAGTGGAATGATCACGAACCACTATCCACAATACCCGGACCTCCTATAGTAAGCTCAGTATATTCCTATAGTAGGCTGAGCATATTCCTAGAGTACATTTAATACATTCCTAGAGTACATTTCGTATATATCAGACATTATATAGTTGAATGAGCCATAACTAACTCTCTTATTCCTTTTACTACTGGTTGAGAGGGTAGCTGTAGCTCTAAGAAATTTTCTTTTCAATTTCATTAATTTAGATATCGCTAACGATAAAGTTTCCATCGGCCATTGTGTTACTAACCGGCTATATAATATGTATTGTCTGGAGTAAGATGTGTCCCTATTAGTACCCCCGGAACTCGCTCTCGGACTTTACCATTCACCCACACCGAGAATTTGTCATCGCGTAAACGCCGGCCGCGAATGTAACCATACCCCAGATTTGGTGGAGGGCAACAAGTCCGAGAAATATAAATATGTGCCTCCGCAACTTTTTAGATAATTTCCCCACCACTTCATTAATTATTTATTGAACTACTTCTAAAGTTATTTGTTGAACTTTTAGAGTTATTTATTCACCTACTTCTTGATCTACTTATTTATTCACATATTTATTCCTGATATTCTACTCTCCTTACTCTGATTATCATCCATGGCCACCTATTCCCTTCAAGAAACGCTTCAAAGTTTGCCTATACCAGATTTACACGAAACATGTGGAAACTATCTAAACGTTCTTAGACCGCTCCAGACAGAAAAGGAACATCAGAACACCGTTGCCGCCGTGGAACGCTTTCTTAAGTCACCCATTAGTGAATATCTCGACACCGAGTTGCGGGCTTATTCAAAGAGTCGAAACTCATACATCGAACAGTTCTGGTACGATGCGTATTTGAACTACGACAGTCCGGTGGTGTTGAACTTGAATCCGTTTTTCTTGTTGGAAGACGATCCGTTCAATAACGAGACCAATCAGTTCAACCCCCAGGTCAAGAGGGCGACTTCGCTTACTCTTTCGTCGCTCAAATTTATTCAGGCACTCAAGAATGAAACGTTGCCTCCGGATATCCTCAAAAACGGCCAGCCTCTTTGTATGTATCAATATTCCAAGTTGTTTGGAGCATCGAGAATCCCTCACAATGACGGATGCTTCATGCAGTCAGATTCCAATTCAAACCATATTGTGGTGATGAGCAAGTCGCAGTTTTACTGGTTCGATGTCATGGACTCCGACTCCAACTTGATCTTGTCAGAGCTGGAACTCATGATCAATTTCAACTCCATCATCCACGACTCTTTGTCAACCAATCACGAAGATATTGCCAAATCTTCGTTTGGAGTCTTAACTACTGAGAACAGAAGAGTGTGGGCCAATATCCGTACCAGTATCCAGAGCAATGCCACCAATGCCGAGATTCTTTCAATCGTCGACTCGGCGTTGTTTATTCTCTGTTTGGACGATATTGAAATCACCGACCTTTCGCTCTTGTCGAAGAATATGTTGTGTGGATTATCCATTTTGGACAAGGGTATCCAGGTCGGTACATGTACCAACAGATGGTACGATAAGTTACAAATCATTATCACCAAGAATGGTAAGGCTGGAATCAATTTCGAACATACGGGTGTGGACGGCCACACAGTGTTGAGGTTTGTCAGTGACGTCTATACCGACTCGATCTTATCGTTTGCCCAAACCATCAACACCAACGCTCCATCTTTATGGGGAGATAAGGAAAAGAAACCAACTGTATCATCAGCCGAGTCGCTCATCACTGTCCCTCGGAAATTGGAATGGGATTTGACCCCAGATTTATCTCTCTCATTGAGATTCGGCGAAACAAGACTCAGTGACTTGATCAACCAGAATGAGTTCAAACATCTCGAATTCAAGGAGTATGGCTCGTCCCAGATCAAAAAGATGAGATTCTCTCCAGATGCGTTTGTACAAATGGCATTCCAGGCAACTTACTATGCGTTGTATGGGAAGGTTGAGTGTACCTACGAACCAGCAATGACCAAGCAGTACTTCCACGGTAGAACTGAAGCGATCCGGACTGTGAGTCAGGAATCGAATTTGTTTGTTCGTAAGTTCTTCGACTCTTCGGTTTCAAATGTTGATAAGTTGAAGTATCTCAACGATGCCTGTGGTAGCCATACCAAACAGACCAAGAGATGTTCGGCTGGGAAAGGTGTTGACAGACATTTGTATGCATTGTTTTGTATTTGGAAGAGATATCTTGACGAGTCTGTGGATGAACCTCTTCAAGAGGAGTTCCAGAGGGCGTCGATTTCTACGCTAGTTGACGATTCGTCTTCGTCTGAAAATACCGTCATTGGTCACCACGACAAATTGACATTCAAGGAATTGCCTGATATCTTCGCCGATGCAGGTTGGGACAAGTTGAACAACACTGTGATCTCTACATCGAACTGTGGGAACCCATCGTTGCGGTTGTTTGGTTTCGGCCCGGTCTCACCCCAAGGGTTCGGAATCGGCTACATCATCAAGGACGACTCCATCTCCATCTGTGCATCTTCTAAACACAGACAAACTTCGAGATTCTTGGTGACTCTAGAAAGTTACTTAATTGAAATCCAAAGAATGTGCAAGGAAATTGAACACGACAAACGTAAGGCTGAAAGGGCCGCTGTCCATGCAGCGGAACAGTCCAGAATGTCCATTTCATCCTCAATCAAGTCCATTTTGACCCCAAATCCACAGACAAACTTGTCAACATTGTTGGGGGGCTACGGCTACTTCGACGTGGGTGACGAGGATATAAAGTCAAGAGGTCCTAGTCCAGAGCCTCCGTTCTTGAATAGAAATAATAGTGGATTTTCTGTCCGGGAAATCGGGAAGAAGTTGAGATTGTCTGAGTATTAGTCTGTATAAAGCGAGTTAGTGAAACTTAGTGACGATCACTGGTGAAGATAGTTGACTATTCCCAAAAAATCCAAAATCATAGTGGAGTTTAGCGGAGCTTAGAAAAGTTACAGGAGTTATCGATCTGTGACAGAGTTACGTTTTTATGTTATTTATTAT
>Ga0065707_10081738_pt1 | contig 54410 bp, 65 predicted proteins | sample SwiRhicommuniRL3_FD_59094 | JGI IMG/M metagenome (GOLD analysis project Ga0065707, IMG submission 59094) | Switchgrass rhizosphere bacterial communities from Rose Lake, Michigan, USA - RL3 v2 (version 2) | ecosystem: Host-associated > Plants > Roots > Rhizosphere > Soil | place: East Lansing...
AGCGGCGAGACGCTCGGGTCCGGCCCAGCCGCTCCCGCCATTCCCGTGGCCGATGAGCAGCCGCCGCTCCTCTCCTTGCCCGCCGATTTCAAGGCGCTGATCGGTCTGCTCGATCGCGGCGGCAAGGCGCTGATCGCGCAGCAGCTTCATGATTTCGTGGGGCTGGTCCGCTATGCGCCGCCCGATCTGGTGATCCGCCCGACTCGCTCGCTCGGCGCCGATTTCGCACGCGAGCTTGGCGCCGCGCTCAAGACGCTGACGGGTCAAGCCTGGTCGATCTCGATCGCGGACGGCCCTTCCGAGCCCAGCCTGCTCGACCAGGAGAAAGCTGCCGACGCGGCGGAGCGCGACGCGATCCTTGCCCTGCCCGTCGTACAGGCCGCGTTCGAAGCCTTTCCCGATGCCGAGCTGATCGAATACAGCACGGCCAGCAACGGAGCGTGATTAAATGAAAAGTCTCGATGATATCATCAAGATGGCCGGCAATGTTCAGGCTGAATTGCAGAAGGCGCAGGAAGGGCTCGACAAGATCGAGGTCGAGGGCGCGGCCGGCGGCGGCATGGTCAAAATCCGCGCCAGCGCCAAGGGCCGCATTCTCGGGGTCGATATCGACGAGTCGTTGCTGGCTCCCAGCGAGAAGCAGATGCTGGAAGACCTGATTGTCGCCGCCATCAACGATTGCCGCGCCAAGGCGGACGCCGCCTCCAATGCCGAGATGAGCAAGATGACCGCCGGCCTGCCACTCCCGCCAGGTTTCAAATTACCGTTCTAAATATTTCTATAACAAGGAATTTATGAAACCCATCCGCTCCTTCCTGTTCATTCCGGCCGATAGCGAGAAGAAACTCGCCAAGGCCGACGGCGCCGGCGCCGACGCGATCATCCTCGATATCGAGGATTCGGTCGCGCCCGAGAACAAGCCGCGCGCCCGCGAGTTTGCGCGCGCCTTCCTCGCCGATCGGCCGGTTGCGGAGCGCACCTATCAGATCTGGGTGCGGATCAACCCGCTTGATACGGATCTCGCCCTTACCGATCTGGCGGCCGTGGTTGCCGCTGCACCGGACGGTATCATGATCCCGAAGCCCGAAGGCCCGGCGGACCTGCGGCAGCTTTCGCATTATCTCGACGCGCTGGAGGCCCAGGCCGGGCTTGCCGCCGGATCTATCGGGATCGTGCCGGTCGCCTCGGAGACGCCGGGTGCCGTGTTCCGGCTGGGCGATTATGCCGACGCCGGTCTCGATCGCCTGGTCGCGATCACGTGGGGCGCCGAGGACCTCAGCGCCGCGATCGGCGCCAGCACCAATCTCGACGCCAGCGGCGAATGGGCGCCTGCTTACAAACTCGCTCGTTCGCTGTCCTTGCTCGCCGCGCACGCCGCCGGCGCGCAGGCGATCGACACGCTGTACGTCGATTTCCGCAACGAGGAAGGGCTACGCGCAAGCTGCCGCGCCGCGCGATCCGAAGGCTTTACTGGCCGGCTGGCGATCCATCCTGCGCAGGTCGCAATCATCAACGAATGTTTCACGCCGTCAGCGGAGGAAGTCGCGCATGCGCGGCGCGTGATCGCGGCGTTCGAGGCCGCGCCCGGTGCCGGCACGGTCGGGCTGGACGGCAAGATGGTCGATATTCCACATCTCAAGCAGGCGCGGCGCGTGCTGGCGCAGGCGGAGATGGTCTAACGGATCAGGCTTCCTGTCGTTCCAGCCGGATCAGCACCGGGTTACCGACCAGCCGCGTGATGCCGTATTTGCGGAAACGTTCCTCGACGCGCCGCACAATTGTCGTGTTCGCCAGCGCCCGGTGCAGCCCCATCGGCATCACGAACTGCGGGTAGTGGATGGTGGCACGGAAGCCATGTTCGGCGAACGCATTGCGAATCGCGCTGTTCGAAAAGGTGGTATAGGTCCGGGTATTCTTTTCGATCGCGCGCTTGAGCGGGAAGGTCAGCAGCGACAGCGCGTTAAGGCTCGCGAAGGTCGGATAATCGATGATCACCGTCCGGTCGGCGACGCGGCACAGTTCAGCGATGAGCTTTTGCCAATCAGTGACATGCGAGATCAGCCGCACGCTGACGACGGTGTCGAATTCGCGGTCGCGAAACGGCATGTCGAGCAGATTGGCAGCGACGAACCCGATGCGATCACCATGCGGACCGTTTATCACGCGTTCGGCGCAACGTTCATCACTGCCGGCCACCGTGACCGAGCAGCCGAGCGCGGCGAGCGGGCTGGCGAGCTGGCCATGGCCGCCACCGACATCGAGCACGGTGCGCCCTGCCAACGGACGGCCATCCTTGAACAGCGATATGATACCCCGTTTCTGCACATCGAGCATATACTGGCCCGCGGGGCCGGAAAAGCGCGAGGCATAATCAGCCGATGACGTCTCGATGTCCGGCGTCTCATAGGCCGGCATCTCGGCCGAAATGTTCGTCAACAACGTCATTCGTTAGAGCCCCCACGACTCAAAATCCAACATCAGAACTGCGGGGCAACAATGCGCACACCCCGATACGTCAAACCTACCTGAAAATAGGACGAAATGATGTCTTTTGTCATAAAGATGTCGTCCAAAAATGGGAATTCACGGAATTTATACATCCGCTTGTTTCCATGGTGGCGCGCCGAATCGTTTTCATGGACAGCGCCTGAAAACTTCATCATGGCGGCAAGATATGCGCGCCCGCCAGCATTGCATTGATCATGGTCAAGGCCATCACGATCACCATGATGCTGCATTGCCTTCGATGGCAGGCGGTGATTTCGGGCGAGCGTTCGGGCTGGCCATCTTCCTCAATCTGTCTTTCGTAACGATCGAGGGTATTGCCGGGATCGTCGGCAACTCGATGGCTCTGCTGGCCGACGCGGGGCATAATCTGTCGGACGTGCTGGGGCTTGCCCTTGCGTGGGCGGCCCATCTGTTATCGCGGCGGCCGCCTACCCGGCGCTTCACTTATGGCCTTCAGGGCTCGTCGATCCTTGCCGCGCTGGCGAACGCGATCCTGCTGATGGTGGCGTGCGGCGCGATAGCGTGGGAAGCGGTGCGCCGCCTCGCCGATCCGCCGGCGGTGATGGGCACGACGATGATGATCGTCGCAGCCATCGGCATTCTGATCAACGGCGCGACGGCGCTGCTGTTTGCCCGCGGCCGCAAGGGCGATCTCAATATCCGCGGCGCCTTCCTGCACATGCTCGCGGACGCGCTGGTGTCGGCCGGCGTGGTCCTGGCGGGCCTGCTGATCGTGGGGACCGGGTGGGAATGGATCGATCCGGTGACCAGCCTCGTCATCGTCGCGATCATCATGCTGGGCACCTGGGGCCTGTTTCGTGATTCGCTCGGGCTCGCGCTCAACGCGGTGCCGCCCACCATCGATCCGGATGCCGTGACCGCCAGGCTGGCCGCGCTGGATGGCGTCGCGGCCGTCCATCACCTCCATGTCTGGCCGATGAGCACGACCGCCTATGCGCTGACCGCGCATCTCGTCATGCCCGCCGGCCATCCCGGCGATGCTTTCCTTGCCGAGGCCACCCATCTGGTCGAGCACGAGTTCGGGATCGGCCATGCGACCCTTCAGGTGGAGATCGGCAAGGCGTGCGTCGACGAGCAATGCTCGCCGTAGCGGCTATACCGCCCCTTTACCGGTGTCGGTAACTTCGGGGTCGGTAATCCGCAGCCGCGCGAATTCATAGACCTGCTTGCCGACCAGTTCGAGCTGCCGGGACGCGCCCTCATCGGTGCAAACGCCGTCCTTGAAGATCTTGCCCGAGCTGTTGATCGCCGCGCCGAGCGGCGTCGGCCAGCCGCGCAGGGCGTGGACAATGGAGCGCAGCGTCGCGAGCGTCGTCCCGGTCGCCTGCCAGCCATAGGCGGTCGCGATCAGCCCGACCGGGATGCCGTCCAGATAGACCCGCGCATCCTTCGAGGTCTCCTCGATATAATCGATCGCATTCTTGACTAGGCCCGAGATGCTGCCGTGATAGCCGGGGCTGGCGATGATCACACCGTCAGCGGCGCGAATCGCGGCCACCAGTTGCTGACCCTCGATCGATTCCGCCGTGCCGGGACTCAGATAGTGCGGCAGCCGCTGGAGCACGTCCCCGCCGAACAATTGGGTACGCGCGCCTATCTGCTCGGCCGCCTTCAGCGCGACGACCAGAGCCTGCTCGGTTGACGAGCCTGCATTATGCGCACCCCCGATACCGACGATGAAAGGGGTCTTGGTGGACGTGGCTAACATGCTATCTCCGTTCGCGCCTCCAATGCTCCTGCCACAATCGGCTGGCCAAATACAACGAGGCAACCTTACGGAAAGCATCTTTGGTTATCGCAGGGCGAACGCCCGCCGAAACGGAAACTATGTCAGACCCTGCCCGAATCCATCTTGTCGCCGCCGCGCGCCCCAATTTCATGAAGATCGCACCGCTGTGGCACGCGCTACGCGCCGCGCCGGATTTCGAGCCGGTGATCGTCCACACCGGCCAGCATTATGATGCCGCCATGTCGGACGACATCTTCGCCGATCTGGGCCTTCCCGCCCCGGATCATCATCTCGGAGTGGGCTCGGGCAGCCATGCCGAGCAGACCGGCGGGGTGATGATCGCCTACGAAAAGGTCGCGCAGGCCGACCGGCCAGACTGGCTGATCGTGGTCGGCGACGTCAATTCTACCGCCGCCTGCGCGATGGTGGGCGCGAAACTGCGCATCCCGACCGTCCATCTCGAAGCCGGCCTGCGCAGTTGGGACCGCGATATGCCCGAGGAGATCAACCGGCTCGTCACCGACGTGATCGCCGACGTGCTGTGGACCCCTTCGCCCGACGCCGACGAGAATCTGGCACGCGAAGGCATTCCCGCCGATCGCGTGACTCGCGTGGGCAATATCATGATGGACAGTTACGAACTGGTCCGGACCGCGATCGAGGCTTGCCCCTGGCCTGCCGAACTTGGGCTGACCCCAGGGGGCTATGGCGTCGTCACCCTGCATCGCCCCTCGAATGTGGATGATCCGGCCAAGCTCGCGCAGCTCGTCGCGGCGCTGGAAATTGCGCAGCGCCGGCTGCCGCTGGTCTTCCCGGCCCACCCGCGCACGCGCCAGCGGCTTGAGGCAGCCGGACTGCTCGATCGGCTGGAGCAGGCGAGCGTCAAGCTGGTCGGGCCGGCGCCCTATATCCGGTTCATGGCGCTGGTCAGCGGTGCCGCGGCGATCATCACCGATTCCGGCGGCATCCAGGAAGAGACCACCTATCTCGGCATTCCGTGCCTGACGCTAAGGGATAACACCGAACGCCCGATCACGATCAGCGAAGGGACCAGCCGCCTGGTCAAGGCGGAAGGGCTGGTCGAAACGCTTGCCGCCGCCCTTGCCGAGCCACGCAGCGCCCGCAAACGGCCGGCTTTATGGGATGGGCAGACTGCAGCACGTTGCGTTGATGATTTACGGCACCGCAGTAGCAACAAGGCTCGCGCCGCCGCCTGAACATCCCTACATGGCGGTCATGTCCCGCCGTCCCGCGCCTGGCCTGCCGAGCCGCCAGCAGATCCTCGATTTCATCACCCAGAGCCCGACACCGGCGGGCAAGCGCGAGATCGCGCGCGCCTTTGCGTTGAAGGGCGCCGACAAGATCGCGCTCAAGGCACTGCTCAAGGACATGGCCGATGAGGGGTTGATCGACAGCGCTCCCGGCCGCGCCTTCCACAAAATGGGCGGCGTGCCGAAGGTGACGGTGCTGCGGATTGTCGAGGTCGGCGATGACGGCCAGCCGGTAGCGACGCCGGAAAGCTGGCAGGGCGAAGGCGTGCCGCCGCGCCTGCGGGTGATCGAGGGCCGCAAGCGCAGTGCGCTCGCGATCGGCGACCGAATCCTCGCGCGCACCGAAGAGGCGGGCCGGGGCTGGGTTGCGCATCCGATGAAGAAGCTGGCGCGCGGGTCCGAGCTGATGCTGGGCGTGCTTCACCGCGAAGGCGATGCGCTGTGGCTGAAGCCGGTCGACAAGCGCGAGCGGCGCGACATGCGCGTGTCCGATCCCGGCGATGCCGATGCCGGCGATCTCGTTCTGGCCGAGAAGGCCGGGCGGCCTCCACGGATCACAGCGCGCGTGGTCGAGCGGCTCGGCGATCCCTTCGCGCCACGCAGCTTCAGCCTCGTCGCGATCCATAAATTCGACCTGCCGCACACATTCTCCGACGAGACACTGGAGGAAGCGGCGCGGGTGGCGAAGCAGCCGCTGGGCGAGGATCGCGAGGATCTGCGTCACTTGGCCGTGGTCGCGATCGATCCTGCCGACGCGCGCGACCATGACGACGCGGTCTGGGCTGAGCCGGACGATGATCCCGACAACAAGGGCGGCTTCAAGGCCATCGTCGCGATCGCAGATGTCAGCTTCTATGTGCGCACCGACGGCGATCTCGATCGCGAGGCGCGCAAGCGCGGCAACAGCATCTATTTCCCCGATCGGGTGGTGCCGATGCTGCCGGAGGTGCTGTCGGCGGATATCTGCTCGCTCAAGGAAGGCGAGGATCGCGCCGCGCTGGTCTGCCATCTGAAAATCAGCGCGGCGGGCAAGCTGAATAGCTTCCGTTTCACCCGCGCAGTCGTGCGGATCGCGGCGAACATCGCCTATGAAGATGCGCAGGCGGCAATCGACGGAACGATCAGCCACCCGCTTACCGATCGCGCGCTGAAACCTCTTTGGGCCTGCTGGGCGGCGCTCGCCAAGGCGCGTGACACGCGCGAGCCGCTCGATCTTGATCTTCCCGAGCGCCGCATCGTGCTCGACGAGAAAGGCCGGGTGGCGTCGGTCGCGCCGCGCGACCGGCTCGACGCGCACCGGCTGATCGAGGATTATATGATCGCCGCCAATGTCGCGGCGGCCAAGGCGCTGGAGGCGAAGAAGGCGCCCGTCATGTACCGCGACCACGAGCCGCCCAGCCGCGAGAAACTCGTCGGCCTCAAGGAGTATCTCGAAACCTTCGGCATCGATCTGGCGCTGGGCCAGGTGATCAAGCCCGCCACCTTCAACCGCGTGCTCGATCGAATCGAGGACGAGCATGTCCGCCCGCAGGTGATGGAGGCGGTGCTACGCAGCCAGACCCAGGCTTATTATGCGCCTAAGAACACAGGACACTTCGGTCTGGCGCTCGGCAGCTACGCGCACTTTACCTCGCCGATCCGCCGCTATGCGGACCTGCTGGTCCATCGCGCGCTGGTCGATGCCTATGGCCTTGGTGCCGGTGGCCTCACCAGGACCGAGGCGGAACAGATGGTCCTGCTCGGCGAGCGCATCAGCCAGGCCGAGCGCCGGGCGATGGAGGCAGAGCGCGAGACGATCGACCGCTATGTCGCGGCCTATCTCTCCACCCAGGTCGGGCAGGTGCTGTCGACCCGGATCACCGGCGTCCAGCCCTTCGGCTTCTTCGCCACGGTCGAGGATCTCGGCGGCGACGGGTTGGTGCCGGTCTCCACGCTCGGCGTCGAGCGCTTCCATTATGACGAAGGCGCGCGGACACTGACCGGCGAGGATAGCGGCGAGGCCTACCGCATCGGCCAGCGCATCCCGCTGCGGCTGGTCGAGGCCAATCCGATCTCGGCGTCGCTGCGCTTCGAATTGCCCGAGGGCGCCAACCACCTGCCCTTCCGGGGCGGCCCGCGCCGTGATCGTCGTCCGGTCGGGCGGCGGGGGCGTCCGCCGAACATAAGGCACCGTTCCCGGTGACAGGGCGTTTACGCTCCGTTATGCGCAGGTCCGAAACGAAAAGAGGCGAATATAGTGGCTGGAGACCCCGAAGACGGCGATCTTATCCGCGAGCCGGCCAAGGTTCCGGTGCCGAACGATGTGGCCGAGGCGATCCGGACGCTCATTCGCTGGGCGGGTGACGATCCCTCGCGCGAGGGCCTGCTCGATACACCCAAGCGGGTGGCGCGGGCCTGGAAGGAATATTGCCAGGGCTATGGCGAAGAGCCGGCGAGCCATCTTTCCCGCACGTTCGAGGAAGTCGGCGGCTATGACGAGATCGTGCTGCTGCGCGACATCCCGTTCCAGTCTCATTGCGAGCATCACATGGCGCCGATCATCGGCAAGGCGCATATCGCCTATCTGCCCGACCGGCTGGTGGTCGGCATCTCCAAACTCGCGCGCGTGCTGCATGCCTATGCGCGGCGGCTCCAGATCCAGGAGCGTCTGACGGCCGAAGTGGCCGATTGCATCTGGGATCACCTCAAGCCGCAGGGCGTCGCCGTGGTGATCGAGGCGAGCCACGCCTGCATGACCGCGCGCGGCGTCCGCACGCCGGGCGTCTCGATGACGACCAGCCGGATGATGGGCGTGTTCCGAGACGACGACCGCAGCCGCAAGGAAGTGCTGAGTCTGATGGGGCTGGGTTGATGTCGCGCTCAGGCTGAGCCTGTCGAAGCCTCGATCACCCTTCGACAAGCTCAGGGTGAGCGCGCATCGGGACGCCTCAGCCCCGCAAGCACCTATCAAAACCAGCGCGCTTCACGATACCCACCCGCCCCGCGATCCTGTTGCCGTGGCGCAGGGTGAAGCCTGACGGCGAGACCGCCTCGCGCTTCTTGGGCAGCGGTAGCACGGCCGCGATGCGCGCCGCCTCGGTGGGGGTCAGATGCGAGGCATCGCGTCGGAAATAGCGCTTGGCGCCTTCGTTCGCGCCATAGGTGCCGATCCCGGTCTCGGCGATATTGAGATAAACCTCCATGATCCGGTATTTTCCCCAGATCAGCTCGATCAGCACAGTGAACCAGGCTTCCAGACCTTTTCGGAAAAAGCCGCCGCCTTGCCACAGGAAGGCGTTCTTCGCGGTCTGCTGGCTGATCGTCGATCCGCCCCGGATACGGCGCTTGCGTTCATTATCCTTCATCGCCTGCTGGATCGCCTGGAAATCGAAGCCGTGATGCGTGCAGAAATTCCAGTCCTCCCCGCCGATCGCGGCGCGGGCCATGTCCGGATCCATCTTGGAAAGCGGCATCCAATCCTTGGTGATCGACCGGCCGTCGATCGCGTTGCCGATCATGGTGAAGGTGATTGGCGGCGGCACAAAGCGGTAGATCACCACCCATAGCAGCGACACCGCCACGAACAGCACCGCCCCGCGCAACGCCCAGCTCATGATCTTGCGCGGCCAGGACCGCACCCCCGCAGATGCCATGATCGCTGCTTAGCGACAGCAATACCGTCGTTTCAAGGTGTGTCGGCGTGTTTTACATCGGCCGACGGCGGTATGAATTCGATAACCATCGCGTCCAGCCTCGATCGCGCCGAGTTCGTCAATGGCACGACGTTTGCTCCTGTTTCCGCCTCAAAGGGTGGAATTGCGAGAAAAGCGTGATCGAAGTTTCGGATATCCAGAGAATACGCCGACGCCGGAACTATATGCTGCTGGGCTTGCTCGCGGCGCTGCTCGCAACAGCCATCTTCGCCGACGGGCTCTTATTCGGACCGAAGGATTCGAAAAAGGCTTCGATCGTCACTCCGCCCGTGGAACGGGCGCTTCCCAAAGTGTTCGCACGGTCGGTGCCCAAGCATCATGGCGTGACGTTTGCGATCGGTCGCCCCGCGCCGGGCGGACGGGGTGGCCCCGAGAATCCCGGCGATTATATTCCCGAAGACGGACCGCGGCATGGCTGGTTCGTGCCGGGCGACCAACAGCCGATCGACGGATTTGCCAGCAGTCCGGTGTCGCTGCCGACCCAGACCGGCTATTTCACCGCTCCGGTCGGCCGTTTCAGCGGCTTCCCTGGAGGCATCGGCGGTGGAGGAGGTGATGGCAGCATCCGGATCACCTCGGACAAGAAAACCGATCCGGACTCAGGAACCGACGAACCGGAAGCATCAACAAATGACCCGGTGCCGGCGACCGATAATCTCGGAAAGGTCGTGAACGAAAGCACCGGCGATACACCGCCACAAGACATCGTGATCGTCGATCCCGGTGATCAGCCCGATCCACCCTTCCAGCCGGTCACGGTCACGGGGGCAAGTTCGCCCGGCACGGTCGTCAGCATCACGGGATCGCCGGGACAGCCCGGAAACCCCGGCACGACAGACACTCAAACCTCTGGGGGTGGTGCTTCTGCGCCGACAACGCTTGTACCCATTGCCGCGATACCAGAGCCGCAGAGCTGGGCAATGATGATCGCTGGATTTCTCACACTGGGACTGGCGCTCAGGCGTCCGCGCCGCCGCATGCAGCGGGAAACCGTGTCGGTGGCGGGATAAGTCGTTCCGCAGCCGTTTATGACATATTTGCGTCGCGCGGAAATCGGGTTACCTTTCCAATAAGGAGGGGATGGCACTGAGGTGATTCTCGGGGGCTGTCTATGGATGATCGTCACGCGCAATTATTCGCCGCTCCGGATCGCTGTAGCGAGTCTGGCCGCCTGATCTGCAAGGATAGCTGTTACGCGCTGCGTACCGGCGACGGGGACATCTGGCTTGAGATGGACAGGATCCCGCTCCACCTCATCGAACAGACCGTCAAGATCGAAGGCCAGCGCTATGGCCGACAGCTCATCCAGGTGGAAATGATCGCCCCCTGCTGAGGCAAGGGCTATCGGGCTATTAGACGGGGTCAGACTGGACCCCGGCATCCGCCGGGATACAATCCGTCCTGATAAGGCTGGCTTAGCTTGCCTGCGGCAACAGCCGGCGGTCGCCCGCCAGCCGCATCATCGCCTTCTGCAGCTTGTCGAACGCACGCACCTCGATCTGGCGCACCCGCTCGCGGCTGACGCCGTAGACCTGGCTCAGTTCTTCAAGCGTTTTCGGCTCCTCGGCAAGGCGCCGTTCGACGAGAATATGCTTCTCGCGATCGTTGAGCGCGTTCATCGCCTCAAGCAGCATGCCGTGACGGACATTCTGCTCTTCGGAGTCCTCCAGACGCTGGTCCTGAAGCGGCTCGTCATCGACCAACCAATCCTGCCACTGACCCTCGCCATCCTCGCGCATAGGGACGTTGAGCGAAGTATCCCCGCCCATCGCCATGCGGCGGTTCATGCTGATCACCTCATCCTCGGTGACGCCCAGGTCAGTCGCGATCTTGGTGACGTCCTCGGGCTTGAGATCGCCGTCCTCGAAAGCTTCGATCTGGCTCTTCATCCGGCGGAGGTTGAAGAACAGCTTCTTCTGCGCGGCGGTGGTGCCCATCTTCACCAGGCTCCACGACCGCAGGATGAATTCCTGGATCGAGGCGCGGATCCACCACATCGCATAGGTCGCCAGCCGGAAGCCGCGATCGGCCTCGAACTTCTTCACGCCCTGCATCAGGCCGATATTGCCCTCCGAGATCAGTTCGCTGACCGGCAGGCCGTAACCGCGATAGCCCATCGCGATCTTCGCGACGAGGCGCAGATGCGAGGTGACGAGGCGCGCGGCCGCGTCCGGATCGCCATGCTCCTGAAAGCGCTTGGCCAGCATATATTCCTCCTCCGGGGTGAGGATCGGAAACTTCTTGATCTCGGCGAGATAGCGGTTGAGGCTCTGCTCGCCGCCGAGTGCGGGGATCGTCGCTGGGACGTTCTTTCCGCTTGCCATGATCTTTTTACTCCCTTCACAGGACGACTCAATATCAGTCCTGATTTGCAACTGTTATATCATAAGATTCGTGAATAGCGCCTGCATATCTTCAGGAATCTTACTATCGAAGGCTAAAGTCTCGCTTGTCACCGGGTGAATGAAGCCCAGATGCGCCGCATGCAGGGCCTGACGTCGAAAATCCAGTAATTCCAGTAACGCTCGGTGGCTTTTGCGGGTCCGTCCGTAAGCGGGATCGCCGATGAGCGGAGTACCGATAGAGGCCATGTGAACGCGGACCTGATGAGTCCGCCCGGTCTCCAGCCTGCACTCGACCAGCGCCGCCTCCCTTAGCGGAGAAATGAGGCGATAATGCGTCACCGCGCGCTTTCCCCTGCCCTCGGGTTGGATCGCGATCTTGTGGCGGTTGGCCGACGACCGGGCGAGCGGCGCGTCCACCGTCCCTGAAGGCGGGTTCGGCATGCCCGAGACGATCGCCAGGTAGCGCCGGTCGATGCTGTGACGGGCAAACTGGGCGGCAAGGCCGGCGTGCGCGGGATCGGACTTGGCGGCCACCAGCAGCCCGGAGGTGTCCTTGTCGATGCGATGGACGATTCCCGGCCGCTCGACCCCGCCAATTCCGGACAGGCTACCCTCGCAATGATGCAGCAGCGCGTTGACCAGCGTCCCATCGGCATTGCCCGCCGCAGGATGGACGACCAGTCCCGCAGGCTTGTCGATTACGATCAGATGCTCATCCTCGAACACGATATCGAGCGGGATTTCCTGCGCGACGTTATGCGCGGGCGTGGGGACCGGCACCGAAACGGCGAAAACCGCGCCAGGGGCGACCTTTGTCGCCGGATCACGAACCGGCGCACCCGCTTCGGCAACGACATTGCCAGACGAAATCAGCGCCTTCAGGCGTTCGCGCGACAAAGTGGGCAAGGCTGCGGCAAGCGCACGGTCCAGCCGCCAGCCGGCTGCTTCCTGGGGCACCACGGCCCGCGCTATCGACACTCCCCCCTGCATCACATAGCTACGTGGCGATGAAAGTGTCCATATCAAGGCCCGTGCTCGATCAAATCCTCGCCCACGCCGCCGAGCATCCGGACGCGGAAGTCTGCGGTCTGCTGCTGGGCGATGCAGGAGAGATTATCGCGGCGTGTCCGGCAGCCAATGTGGCCCCGGATCGCTCGCGCCGGTTCGAGATCGATCCCGCCGTGCTGTTCGAGGCGCATCGCGCCGCGCGTGACGGCGGCCCGTCTATCCTCGGCCATTATCATTCGCATCCCAACGGCAATGCAAGCCCTTCGGCGGCGGACGCCGAGGAGGCCCAACCAGGCCAGCTCTGGCTGATCGTCGCCGGAACCGAGGCGGTGATGTTCGGAACGTGCCGAACCGGGCCGATCCACGGCCGCTTCCAGCCAGTTGATATCGATCTGCGCTAACAGCGGGTTGCACAATCGCCTCGCCATCGCCACAAGGGCTGCCCGTTGTAAGGGTACAGGGACGGTAAACATGGCCAATCACAGCGTCCAGTTCGCGAGTCTGCTGTGTTCGAGATTGTGCCACGATCTGCTCAGTCCAGTCGGTGCGCTGAACAACGGCATCGAGCTGCTCGCCGACGAAAATGATCCGGAGATGCGCGCCCGTTGCCTCGAGCTGCTGGCGGAGAGCGCGCGCGCCTCGGCGAACAAGCTAAAATTTTTCCGCCTCGCTTTCGGAGCGGCGGGCGGCTTCGCCGACAATGTCGATACGCGCGAGGCGAAGAGCGCGATCGAAGGCCTGTTCGGATCGGAAGGGCGCATCCAGCTCGGCTGGCTGGTCTCCGAACCGGCAATGTCGAAGGGCGCGATCAAGATCCTGCTCAACCTCGCGCTGATCGCTGGCGACGCGCTGGTGCGCGGCGGCCGGCTGGATGTCGGTGTCGAGGCGGGCGAGATCGTCGTGCGCGCCGAAGGCCCCCGGCTGGTGCTCGATCCCGAATTGCGCGATGCCTTGCTGGGCAAGGCGGGTGATGACGGGGTTACCCCCCGCGCGGCAGCGGCATGGCTGGTCCACAGCCTGGCGACCGACATGCGTGGCCGAATCCAGATTTCGCAGCCGGAAGAGGGCGTGCTGCTGTTCGGGGCCGTCCTGCCTCCGGCATGACGCGAAACTCGGAATTTCCCTGCATTCAGCGCTAAGAGTTCCTTTACCACGTTCATGCGACAGCAGGTCCGGTACGCGAACGCGGAAGGACTTTATGGACGATCTTCTCGTCGATTTCATTGCCGAAACGCGCGAGACACTGGAGACGCTGTCCGGCGAAATCGTGGCTTGGGAAGCCGCGCCGAGCGATCGAACGCGGCTCGATGTCATCTTCCGCTTCGTCCACACGGTGAAGGGGAGCTGTGGGTTCCTGAACCTTCCCCGACTCGAAAAGCTGAGCCATGCCGCCGAAGACGTGCTGGCCGACTGCCGCGCGGATCGCCGCCAGCCCGACGAGGCTCTTGTTACGGCGGTGCTGGCCATCATCGACCGCATCGCCGAGCTGACCAACGCGCTGGAAAGCGGCGACAGCGTTTCGGATCATGACGACGCAGCGTTGATCGCGGCGCTTGCGCAGGGCGGCGGGCAAAAGACGCAACAGGACGAGCATGCCGCTCCCACCGCCGTGGTGCAGGCCCAGACGGCGCGCGGGATTTCACGCAGCATTCGACTGCCGGTGGATCTGCTCGACCGCATGATGGCAGGCGTGTCTGACATGGTGCTGGCGCGCAACGACCTCGCGCGCCGCCTGCGCGAGAGCGGGGTTGATCCGGCGATCGATGCCGCGTTTGAACGATTGTCGCTCTGCATCGGCGAGATGCGCGATTCGATCACGCGCACGCGCATGGCGCGCATCGAAAATCTCTTTTCGGCCTTGCCGCGCATGGTCCGTGACCTGTCCGCCGAGCTCGGCAAGCAGGTCACGCTCGAGATCGACGGCGGCGATGTCGAGCTGGACCGCGAGATGATCGAGATGATCCGCGATCCGCTGACCCATATCGTCCGCAACGCGATCGACCACGGCATCGAGATGCCTGCCGACCGCGTCGCGGCCGGCAAGCCGGCTTTTGGCCGCCTGCGCGTGTCGGCGCGTCAGGCTGGCAATCAGATCGCGATCGAGGCCGTCGACGACGGCCGGGGCATCGACGCCGAACGGCTGGTCGAGAAGGCGATCGCGAACGGAATATTGACGGCCGAAAAGGCCGCCACGATGAACGCCCACGCCAAGCTTCACCTGATCTTCGCGGCGGGTCTTTCTACCGCCAAGCAGGTTACCTCGATTTCGGGGCGCGGCGTCGGCATGGATGTGGTGCGCGCCAATGTCGAAAGGATCGGCGGCATCGTTGAGATCGACAGCAAGGTCGGGAGCGGCCTTCGCCTCAGCATGAAGGTGCCGCTCACCCTGACGATCATTCCGGCGCTGACGGTGAGTGCCGGCGGCCGGCAATTCGCCATCCCCCGTTCCGCGATCGAAGAGCTCATCCGGGTGAGTAGCGCATCGGCGCGGCTCGGCGAGCTTGGCGGGGCCAAGATGGTCAATATTCGCGGCCGCCGCTTGCCGGTCGTCGTCCTTGCGCCGTTCCTGGCGCTGGAATCGCAGTGCGAGGAGCATGAGCTGACGATGGTCGTTCTCAAGCCCGCGGGCGGCGATCATTATGCCCTCGCGGTCGAAGAGGTGAACGATCATGAGGAACTTGTGGTCCGCCCGGCCGCGCCCGCGCTGATGGCGTGCGGTGTCTACGCCGGCACCACTTTGCCCGACAACAGCCATCCGATGCTGCTGCTCGATCCCGCCGGCATCGCGCAGGCGGCTGGCATCAATACCGAGGATCGGATGGCCGAAGAGGTTGAACAGACCATCGAGGAGATCGCCGACGAGCGCGCGCCTACCCTGCTCTTCCGCGATCTCGACGGCAAGGAGCGCGCTATCCGCCTCGCGCTTGTCGAGCGCATCGAGGAAGTGTCAGCTACCTTCACGAGCTTCAGCGCGGGCCGCATGCGGCTTGCGCAGGAAGGCCGGATCGTGCCGCTGATGAGCTGCTGCACCCTGCCCGAAGCCGAGAAATACCGTGTTCTCCGGATGACCGACGGAACCTCGAACATCGCCTACGCGATCTCCGAGGTGGTCGACATCGTCCCGATGGATTTCATGTTCGAACGCGCGATCGATCCCGGTCTGATCGCCGGCGTGGCGCTGGTCGAAGGCCGGCCGGTGGAGATCATCGACAGCTTCTGGCTGTTCGCCGAGGCGCAGAAGGAAGGCACCGCTCCCGATCGCGAACTGCTTTGCCTGCTGGCCGCAGGGGACGATCCGTGGGCACGCCAGGTGCTGACGCCCCTGCTGCGCTCGGGCGGTTACCGCGTCATCTTTCCCAATACGGACGGCGCGGACCAGGCAGATGTCGTTGTGATGTGCGATGAGGGGACGACCGAACCGCCCGCAACCGCCGATGAAGTCCCCGTGATTCGCCTGACCGCTCACCAGGACCAGGCAGAGCCCGATCTGGTCTATCGCTACGACCGCGCCGGTCTTCTCGAGACGCTGCGCACAAGAACCGAGCGGCGGAGGAGGGCGCGATGAATCATCTTTACCTGATCGTCACGATCGCGGGACACCGCGTCGCCCTGCCGGCTGCGACGGTTGAATCGGTGGTCGAAATCGACGGCATCGAGCCGGTGCCGCTTGTCGCACCGCACGTCGCGGGATTGTTCGCGCTCAGGAGCCGGGTGATGACCGTCATCGACAGCGCGGCCGCCGTCGGCGCGGGCCGCTTCGACTGGCAGGGACAGGCAGAGGCGGTGATCGCCAATTGCGACGGTCATGGCTATGCAATTCTGGTCGAGAATGTCGATGACGTAGTGGAACCCGGCGTTCCGGTCACCCAGACCCGGGCGGTGATGTCGCCTGGATGGGCGCGGGTATCATGCGGAACGATCGAGGTGGATGGCGATGCCTTGCTCGTTGTTGATCCGGACGCGCTCGTCTCCATCAATTCTTTCGCCAAAGCAGCCTGAAAAAGGCGTCGCCGTTAACTCGCCGCTTACGCCTTGTAGGATAGTGACGATCTCGCAAGTGGTGAGAAGGTGCTGCATGAAAACCTGCCTGATTGTCGACGACTCCAAGGTCATCCGAAAAGTCGCGCGTCACATCCTGGAAACTCTGCAATTCGCTGTCGAAGAGGCGGGTGACGGCGCTGAAGCGCTCGACCATTGCCACCGTTCCGTTCCCGATGTCATTCTGCTCGACTGGAACATGCCAGTGATGAACGGCATGGAATTCCTCAAGGAGCTAGGCAAAACCAGCATCCTGCCGCGTCCCAAGGTCGTATTCTGCACCACTGAAAACGGCATCGCGCACATCCGCGCCGCGATCGAGGCCGGCGCTGACGAATATGTCATGAAGCCATTCGACCGCGAAACCCTAGAGAGCAAGCTCCAGACCGTCGGCGCGTGCTGAGGAACGCCATTCGATGCGAAGCGGCGCCAGCCCCTCTGCCCTGACAGGTGCACTTTCCGCAACCGGCGATCCGATCAAGATCCTGATCGTCGACGATTCCATCGTGGCGCGCACCGTGCTGACCCGAATCCTCGAGGCAAAGGAGGGATTCGAGATCGTCGGTTCGGTCGCGAACGCCGCCGAGGCGCTTGACCTTGTCGGCCGCGAAGCCGTCGATATCATCCTGCTTGATCTGGAGATGCCGGGCGTCGGCGGGCTCGACGCGCTGCCCCTTCTGATCGAGCGCAGCAACGGCGCGCGGGTGCTCGTGGTATCGTCATCTGCAGCCGATGGCGCGGTTGCCACCATTCAGGCACTCGCGCTTGGCGCGGCGGACACCTTGCAAAAGCCGGGTGTCGCGAATTTCGTTGGCCGCTTTGGCGATACGCTGGCGGATCGGCTCATGCGGATCGCCGCGGGACGCCATAACCGTTCCCAGCCGACGCGGGTCGTTACGCGCGAGGCGACCGCCGCCGCGCGCGAGCCGATCGAGTGCCTCGCCATCGGCGCATCGACGGGCGGCCTCCATGCACTAACTGAAATGCTGCGCGACTTCCCGCCCCGTTTCACGGCGCCGATCCTGATCACCCAGCATCTGCCGGCGACGTTCATGCCCTATTTCGCGGATCAGATGCAGTCGATCGCAGGCCGACCCACCACCGTAGCGCGCGATGGCGAGAAGCTTGTTCCCGGCCGCATTTTGGTCGCGCCCGGCGAGGGCCATATCCGGCTTAGGCGGGTTGGCGGCGATGTCCGCGTTACACTCGATCCCACGCCATCGGTGACGCTGTGCATGCCCTCGGTCGATCCGATGTTCGAATCGCTGGCGCAAGTCTATGGATCGCGTGGTCTGGCCGTCGTTTTGAGCGGCATGGGTCGGGACGGCACGATCGGCGCTCGCTCGGTCGCCGAAGCGGGTGGCGAAATCCTGGTTCAGGACGCGTCCACCTCGGTCGTGTGGGGCATGCCCGGGTCGGTGGCTGAAGCGGGGATCGCCTCCGCGGTGCTGCCGCCGGAGCGCATCGCCCAACGAATTCTCGCACGGTTCGGAGATGGCACATGGAACTGAGCCCGCTTGCCATCCGTGTATTCAGCGAGCTTCTTGAAACCCGCACCGGCCAGCAGCTTGCCGAAAACCGCCTGTGGCGGGTCGAGACATCGCTTCAGCCGATCATGCGCATGCATGATATCGAGTCGCTCGAAAAGCTGGCGACGAGGGTCGCGGCGGGACGCGATCCGGAGCTGGCTGAAGCGGTTGCCGATGCGCTGCTCAATCATGAGAGCTTTTTCTTTCGCGACCCGCCCGCCTTTGATCAGTTAATGGGAATGATTTGCGGGCCGGTTCGCGATGCGCGAATGACAGAACGCCGCCTGCGCATCTGGAGCGCGGGCTGTTCGACCGGCCAGGAGACCTATTCGCTCGCGATGAGCTTCGCCGAACGCCCGGAGCTTTGGAACGGCTGGTCGATCGAAATCCTGGGAACCGATGTGTCGCGCGCCGCGATCGAGCGCGCCAAGGCGGGCATCTACAGCCAGTTCGAGATCCAGCGCGGCCTCCCGGTTCGCCAGATGCTGCGCTGGTTCGAGTCGAGGGACGAGGATTGGCACGCGGTGGCCGACATCCGCCGCAAGGTCAGTTTTCAGGTTCACAGCCTGCTGACCTCGCCGCCCGGCCCTTTCGCCTTCGACGTCATCCTGTGCCGCAACGTCCTGCTCTATTTCGGGCAGGAGGTCCGGACCGAGGTGTTCGAGCGGCTTTGCCGTGCGATCACGCCCGACGGCATTCTGATGCTTGGCGCGGGCGAGACCGTGCTCGGCCAGACCCGCCTGTTCGAATCCAATCCCGAGGCGCGGGGTCTTTATCGCCCGGTCAGGAGCCCAACCCAGCGGGCGGCGTGACGATTGCCAATGGGGCTGACCATTGAGCTTGACCATGGCGCCCCGCTCGGCGGATGAGATGTCATGATCGAATGTCCGTCGCCCAATTGGGATGAGCGTAGCCTGCCGGTATCGATGGTTGTGCTGCATTATACGGGCATGGCCGACGCAGCCGTCGCGATCGAGCGTCTCTGCGATCCCACTTCGAAGGTGTCATGCCATTACCTGATCGCCGAGGATGGCGAGATCGTCCGCATGGTGCCGGAAGAAAAACGGGCCTGGCATGCCGGCAAGTCCTATTGGCGCGGGATAGAGGACGTGAATTCGGCGAGCATCGGCATCGAGCTGGTCAATCCCGGTCACGAGCTTGGCTATCGCCCCTTTCCCGAAGCGCAAATGGCAGCGCTGCTGCCGTTGATGATCGAGATCGTCGGGCGCCACGGCATCACGCGCGGCAATATCGTAGGGCATTCGGACATCGCGCCCGCGCGCAAGGTCGATCCGGGCGAACTGTTCGACTGGGATCGTCTCGCGGCGGTTCGGCTCGCTTTGCCGAAACCGTTCAAATATCTCGCGGATCCGCACTGGACCGACGGCGGCTTCCTGCTCGCGCTTGAGCGCTTCGGCTATGATATCTCAGATACCGAGGCGGCCGTGCGCGCCTTTCAGCGACGCTACCGTCCCGATCTGATCGACGGGGTCATCGATGGTCATTGCCGCGCGATCCTGCTCTCACTGCTGACGGGCGGAGACAAGGCGGCCGCCTTGCGCCAGGGCGAATGAACCAAGTCTAAGGTTTTGCCATCGCAAGCGCGCTTGGATAATCGGGCGCAAACCCTGGTGGGCCGGGAAGCCGCTCGACGCCTCCATGATCCAGCGCTTCGCGCACCGCAGGTTGCACGCCGGACAGGATGACGGCGCTGCCATTGGCATAAGCGCGTTTCAGGAAGTCGCCGAGCGCAGCGGCTCCGCTGCTGTCCAGCCAGGGCACCAGTTCCAGCCGCAGGATGATGATCCGGGGCATCTGGCCGATCCGTTTCAATGCCTCCAGCAGCTCGCTCGTAACCCCGAAGAAAAGCGGGCCGTTGATTCGGAAGACCTCGACATCTTCCGGCAGCGCGCCCCGCTGTTCAGGGTCTTCGTCAATTTCGGCGCCACCGCTGGTGATCGTCACGGTTTCACTCATCCGCGCAAGGAAGGTCAGCGCCGCCAGCGTGACCCCCACTCCGATCGCAACCGTGAGATCGACCGTCACGGTGAGGACGAAGGTGACGAGCAGGATCACGCGTTCGCTGGATCGCACGCGTAGAAGCGCAACAAAACGGCCGGCTTCGCTCATCCCCCAGGCCACCATGAGCAGGATCGCCGCCAGCACCGCCATCGGCACCAGCCGCATGAGATCGCTTGCGATGAGGACGAAGAGCAGCAGAAATACCGCATGGAAAATTCCGGCGAACGGGGTGCCGCCGCCGGCGCGGATATTCGTTGCCGTCCGCGCAATCGCGCCGGTCGCCGGCAGGCCACCGAACAGGGCGGACGCGATGTTGGCGACGCCTTGACCAACGAGCTCCTGGTTCGGGCGATGCTGGAATCCGGTCATTCCATCGGCGACCACCGCCGAAAGCAGGGCCTCGATCCCGGCCAGGAACGCTATCGTGAACGCCGCAGGCAGCAATGCCTGAACTCTCTCCAGCGAGAGCGCTGGCAAGGAAGGGGCCGGCAGGCCCATCGTCATGTCGGGAAAGCGAATGCCGATCGTATCGACCGGCAATTTCAGCAGGGAAACGGCCGATGCCATCAGCACGATAACGATCAGATAGCCCGGGAGCCTGGGCGCGAACCTGCGCAAGCCGATCAACAAGGTCAAAGCGCCGACACCTATGACAGCGGTCACCGGATCGATCGTGGCGAGCTGGCGAACCGCACTTGCCACATGGTCCATCAACCCGCCTGAAAGAGGCGCTCCACGTAGCCCGAGAAAGTCCCGGATCTGGCTGGATGCGATGATAACAGCTATTCCGGCCGTAAATCCGGTGACAACGGGATGAGGAACAAAGCGGATCAGCCGGCCGAACCCCGAATAGCCCGCAACGATCAGAATTAGCCCCGCCATCAGGGTGGCCAGCAGCAGGCCGTCATAGCCATGGCGGGCGATGATGCCGTAGACCACCACCACGAACGCCCCTGTCGGTCCGCCGATCTGGACGCGCGATCCACCCAGCGCCGAAATCAGCAACCCGGCGACGATCGCGGTGACCAGCCCCTTATCGGGCGACGCCCCGGAAGCGATTCCCAGCGCCATCGCGAGCGGCAATGCGACGATCGCCACCGTCAATCCGGCGATGACATCGCGTCTGAGCTGACGCTGGGTGTAGCCTTCGCGAAGCACGGTGATCAGTTTGGGCATGAATGCCTGGCTGACCCGTGATTTCCCTACGCTGTCCTGACGGGAGCGGTGAAAGCGGTCGAGGAAAGTGTCGGGACCGATCATGACCGAAGCCGCACGCCGCGCCCGCCCGCCTGGCTCGCGCCGCCTTCGCCGATCAGCTCGATCCCTGCGGCTTCAAGTGCGTCCACCAACTTGATCAGGCTGTCGACATTGCCCCGGATCGTGCCCTCCGAAGCCTCCATGCGCTGGATCGTAGGGACCGAAAGACCCGCCCTTTCAGCAAGCACGCGCTGATCGATGGCAAGCAGGGCGCGCGCCGCGCGAATTTGTCCGGATGTGATAATAGTCTCAATCCTGATGTTTGAAATATCAAGATGCATTTATCATAAGACGGTATGGATATCTATCCTTATGTGTTTTCCCGCCGCGCGATTTGCGCTAGGCACGAGCGGCCAGAGGGTCGGGCGGCCGCCGGCAGCGTGCTTGCACGGTGCGGGAGGAAAGTCCGGGCTCCGCAGAGCAACGGTGCCGGGTAACGCCCGGCGGGGGTGACCCCAGGGAAAGTGCCACAGAAAGCAGACCGCCACGGCTTCGGCCAGGCAAGGGCGAAAGGGTGCGGCAAGAGCGCACCGCGTGTCCGGTAACGGAGACGGCACGGCAAACCCCACCGGGAGCAAGACCGAATAGGGACGGCATATGGGCTGGCTCGGCCCCGTCGTCCGGGTTGGTTGCTTGAGGCCGGCGGCGACGCCGGTCCTAGAGGAATGGTCGCCCAATCCCGCAAGGGATGGACAGAACCCGGCTTACAGACCCTCTGGCTATTTCGCGCGGCGGATTACAATTTCAGCGATTTCGTAGGTTACCGAAGCGCCCGCTTGCTCGAATATCCGAATCGCCTCCCGCAGCGCGCCTGCAGGTGATGGCGCATCGTTCCACCGGCTGGCCGCTCCGATCGCCTTGAGGCCGCGCAGGAAGGACAGGCCGTCGGCATGATGTTCGGTCAGGCTGTAGCTGTTCGCGCTGACCTCACAGTCCCTTAGGATGGAGCCGGTCAATGCCGGGATGTCGCGGAAGTCCCGAGTCAACGTCGGGAGGCCCGCTTCCTGCTGGGCCTTGATCCATTCACGGAAGGTGCCGGGGATCAGGGTCGAAAACACCAGCCAGCCACCCGGACGGAGCGATCCGATCATCCGATCGATCGCCGCCGCCGCATCCTCGAACCACTGGAAGGCGAGGCTGGAGGCGATCAGCCCGTAGCGGCCGGGGGCATTGATTTGCTCTCCGTCGAGGACCTCGTAACTCAAACCCGAATGATTATGTCCTGTCAGTTCACGCGTCCGTTCCAGCATCGCCGGGGCGATGTCGCTGGCGATCAGCGGCAGGTCTGGCCATTGCTTGAGCAGTGCCCTCGTTAGGAAACCGGTGCCGCACCCGATTTCCAGCGCCGGCGCCGCGACATCGACATCGAGGCTGGCGATTCGCGTGGCGAGCCGTGCCGCTACCTCACGCTGGATGGTGGCGTGCGCATCATAGTCATTGGCGCCATCAAAGGCGTGCGCGATCCGGGCTTTGCGGGAACTCAGCATCGCGCGTGCGCTTAGACTACCCGCCCGACGGAGGCAAAGGCGCCGCAGGTTGCGATCTTCGTCATGGCTCGTTCACGGGTTTCGCGTTAGGAAGGTCGGATGGCTCGAACGTCTCGATCGAACGACTGGGGATTTCCGCGCTGGCGTGGCTATGGCAGCGAGCGCGGCGCCACGCGCGTGCGCCTTTGCGATCGCGATGGCTGCACCGAACCGGGCGATCGGCCCGCGCCCAAATCGCCCAACAGCCCCGAGCGCTGGTATTTCTGCGAGACGCATGCCGCCGAATATAACCGTTCCTGGGACTATTTCGCCGGGCTCTCCGCGGAAGAAGCGGCCAAGCGTGAGGCTGACGAGCGCCGCACCTCCGCGGGCTATTCCGATGCCAAACATTATGCGTGGGGCGGCCCCGGCGACGGCACCCGCTCTCGCGACGAGATGCGCGCGCTCGACGTGCTGGAGCTGGAGACCGACGCCAGCTTCGATGAGATCAAGGCCGCCTGGCGCCGCCTGGCCAAGGCCAGCCACCCCGACGTGAAGCCCGGCGACGCCGAAGCCGCCAAGCGCTTCCAGTCAATCCAGACCGCCTATGAAGTGCTCCGAGCGGCGGAGGAGCGCCGGGCGGCGTGAGACGCTAAAGCGCAAAGGCGAAAAAGATAACGGTCGCCGCGAACATCACGAAGGTCGCGACCCAGCCGAGGATGGTCGAGCGGATCGGCAGCATCAGCCTGCCCATCGCACGGCGGTTGCGGACGATCAGCATCATCACCGCCATCAGCGGCGCGGCCAGCACGCCGTTTACCACCGCCGCCCAGTAGAGCGCGCGCACCGGATCGATGCCGACACTGTTGAGCGAAGCGCCCGCCAGCGTGGTCGCCGCGATCGTCCCGTAGAACAGGCGCGCGCGGAGCGGCTTGGCATCGAGGCTGCCGGCGATACCGAACATCTCGGTCACCGCATAACCGGCCGAACCGGCCAGCACGGGCACCGCGAGCAGGCCTGTGCCGATGATGCCGAGCGCGAACATCGCGAAGGCGAACTGGCCAGCGATGGGGCGGAGCGCCTCGGCGGCCTGGGCCGAGGTTGCTATGTCGGTGACCCCGGTGGCATTGAGCGTCGCCGCGGTGGCGAAAACGATCGCGAGCGAGACGATCGTGCTGAACGCCATGCCGACCAGCGTATCCAACCTGATCCGCGCCAGTTCCGGCCCCGCTTCCTTCGGGGTGATGCACAGGGGCTTGGCATGGTGGCGGCGCTGTTCCTCAATCTCCTGCCCCGCCTGCCAGAAGAAAAGATAAGGGCTGATCGTGGTGCCGAGAATCGCGACGAACGCCGTCGCATAGGCCGCGTTTAACTGGATTTCCGGAACGACCAACGATCGCAGCGCGTGCGGCCAGGGCACCTGCGCGGTCAGCACTACCGCGACATAAGTGAAAAGCGACAGCGTGGTCCATTTGAGGATCGAGGCGTAGCGCGGATAGCTCAGGCCGATTTCAAGCACGATGCAGGCGATGCCGAACAATAAAGTATAAAGCGCCGCATTGCCGCCGGTGAGCAATTGCAACGCCGCCCCCATCGCACTCAGGTCCGCGCCCAGATTGACGATGTTAGCGACCAGCAGCAGCAACACCATCGCCCACAGCAGGGGCCGGGGATAATGCCGGCGCAGGTTGCGGGCGATGCCGGCGCCGGTCACCCGTCCGATCTCCGCCGCGACCTGCTGGATCACGACCATCAGCGGGAAGCTCAGGACGAAGGTCCAGGCGAGACCGTAGCCGAATTCGGCGCCGACCTGGCTGTGGGTACCGATGCCGCTCGGGTCGTCGTCAGCCGCGCCGGTCACCAAACCGGGGCCGAGGCTGCGGAAGAAGCGGCTGAGCCGCGATCCTTCCACGGCTTCAGCCGCCTCAGTGGGCATAGCGCGCCGCAGTTGCCTGGATCAGCGCGATCATATTGGGGATGCCCTGGGTCCGGTTGGAACTAAGTTGGTTGCGCAGGTCGAAGGGGGCAAGCTCCTCGGCGATGTCGGTGGCGGCAATCTCGTCGGGTTGCCTGTCCTGTACCGTTGCCAGCACCAGCGCGATGATGCCCTTGGTGATCGCGGCATTGCTGTCGGCGAGAAAATGGAGACGCCCGTCATCCAGCCGTGTCGGATAGACCCACACCGCCGCCGAACAGCCGCGCACCAGCGTCGCATCGGTCTTGAGCGCGTCGGGCATCGGCTCCAGCGCCTTGCCGAGATCGATCAGCAGCCGGTAGCGATCGTCGGCGTCGAGCAGTTCATAGTCTTCGTAAATGGCGGCGATAGTGGTCATGACCGGGCGCTAGAGGATTGCGCGGAGCCATACCAGACTCCGTTCGTACGAGCTTGTCGAAGTGCCATACTCTTTCTGAGGAAAGGCAGTGCTTCGACAGGCTCAGCCCGAACGGATTGCTTACGGCAACAGGTCCACGCCCGACGCAATTGCCTCAAGCTTGCGCACGCGCTCCCGGAGCGCAGCAAGCTCAATGCGGGCGGCGGGCGATGTCATGCCGCTGTCGTCGCCGACAGTGAGCGCCATCTTCCTGAGCGCCAGCCAATCGCGCCAAGCTGTCAGCATCACCCAGCTCACGATTGAGATGGCGATAATACCGGCGAGGCTCAGGATCAGGACGGGGATGTGCGGTTCCATCATGTCACCTCACCTCCTGTCACGAAGGGCCTCGATCTCGCGATCGAGCCTGGAGGAGTCGTCGGTGGCGATGCGTTCCAGCACCGCCACCCTTTCCTTGAGCGCTTTCAGTTCATCGCGCAGGCGATCTGCGTCGGGATCGCGCAGCGGGCGTTCATTGCCATGCTTGTCTCGCAGCACGCCATATTTGGCGCGGAGCACTCCGGCGATCGAGACGATCAGCACGATCGCCACCACCATTGCGAACGGATTGTCGATCATGGCTGGCTTCCCTGTTCCGTCGGATTACTTGAGTTCGTCGATCTCGCGGGCGAGCCGGCTCGAGGACGAGGTGTAGAGCGTCTCGATATCGGCGAGCCGGCGATCGATGTCGCGGAAACGGCTGCGCACATCGCGCACGGTGGTGCGGGGTTTGGCGCGCACGCCCTGCCAGAATTTCTCCTCCTCCGGATCCATGTCGTAGAATTCGCGCGGCTTGTTGTCAGCGATCCATGCGGTGACGAAGTAAGCGAGCACCGTCCACGGAAAGCCGCCGACGATGGTCAGCAGCACGGCGCCGACGCGCACCCACACCGCATCGATGCCGGTATAATCCGCGATGCCGGAGCAGACGCCGAGGAAGCGGGCGCTGCGTTTGTCGAGATAGAATTTGGTACGGCGGGCGGTCATTGCATTTCCCCTGATGTGATTCCGGCTTAGCGGCCGGGCTTGAAGTCCGGATGGTCGGCGGCGGCGATGCGTTCGATGGTCTCCAACCTCGCATCGAGCCGGCGAGCAGTTTCGAAAAGGTCGTCCAGCAGGTTCTCGTCCTCGACGCTGATGCTGCCGGCTTTCTTCCACTGAGTCAGATAGTGAAGAATGACCCAGGGCAGACCGATGAACAGCATGCCGACGATGACGATGGGCAGGAAAACATCTTCCACGGTCTCAGTCTTCCTTCTTGGCTACACGCTCCTTGAGCGCCGCCAGCTCTGCATCGACCTTGTCGGATGCGCGAAGCTCGGCGATCTCCTCTTCGAGCGATTTGGGCGCGGCGCCCATCGCCGCCGCTTCGGCCCGGCCTTCGGCGAGATCGACGCGACGCTCGAGTATTTCGAAGCGGGCGAAGGCTTCGTCGGCGCGGGCGCCGGCGTACATCTCGCGCATGCGGGCGCGCTGGTGGGCGGATTCGAGCCGCGTCACGATCGAGTTCTGACGCGCGCGGGCCTCGCGGAGCTTGGCCTGGAGCTTGTTGATATCCTCCTCGGACGCGCCGAGCGCATCGTCCAGCTCGCCGATCTCGCGATGGAGCTGCTCGGTAACTTCGGCGGCCTTCTGCTTTTCGTGCAGCGCGGCCTTGGCGAGATCTTCGCGGCCCTTGGAGAGCGCCAGCTCGGCCTTTTCGGTCCACCCTTCCTGGACCTTTTCGAGCCGGGCGATCTGGCGGCGCATTTCCTTCTGGTCAGCGATGGTGCGCGCGGCGGAGGCGCGGACCTCGACCAGCGTTTCCTCCATCTCCATGATGATGAGGCGGATCATCTTCGCCGGGTCCTCGGCCTTGTCGAGCAGGTCGGAGACGTTGGCGGCGATGATGTCTCTGGTGCGGGAGAAGATTCCCATCTTGAACTCACTCCTGTGTCAGTAACCATAAAGTGGGGGTGCCGGGGCGGGCAAGGGTTTCCCGCCCCGGCCGCCGTTCAGCCTGTGGGCTGCTCGGCGATCCGTGCTTCGGCGCGATCGGCATCGGTCTTTGCAGCGAGCGCGGTAGCGGCGGCTCGCGCCCTGCGGGTCTCCTTGCGGACCGATTCGCTGCTGTTTCCGAACATGATCTGCATGCCGACATTGCGCGGCTTGCCCTGCAGATGCGCCGGCAGCGCCGGGTAGCTGATGCTGTTGGCGACTCGCAGCGCCTCCTGATCGACCTGGGCGATACCACTCGATTTGGCGAGCGAAGCCGAGCGGAAGCTGCCGCGATCGTCGAAGTGCACCGTGACCTCGGCAACCACCGGGCGCTCCGAGCTCGCGTTGGGGGTTTCCATGGCGTTGTCGATGCGACGATCGACCTCGGCCTGCCAATCGGCCGCGGTCGAGACCGTTACCTCGGCGGCCCGCGCCGGGAATACCGCCGCGCCGACGAATGCAGTGGAAACGAGCAGCGCGCCAATCCCGGATATGGCCATGCGTTGAATGTCGTGGCGTGTGAAGCTGGTCATCAAAAATCTCCCTAGTTTCAAAATTCGTTCGCCCCTGTTGGCGATGTCCTTTCTTAAGCATCAGCCGTGCCAGTTTTTGAGAATGGCGGATTTTCAACGAAAGCGCCCGCACCATCCAACATCTCGGTTAAATGTACTTGCCAAATATTGGGAAATATCACCAATATTCGGTATGGATCGGGCGACTCAGTTCGTGGGGCAATCCGGCGCCTTTCTGGACGCGGTCGAACGCGCCAGCGCGGCGGCGGCGCTCAACCGGCCCGTGCTGGTGATCGGCGAGCGCGGCACCGGCAAGGAGCTGATCGCGGAGCGATTGCACCGGCTGAGCCCGCGCTGGGGCGCGCCGCTGGTGACGATGAACTGCGCGGCGCTGCCCGAGACGCTGATCGAAGCGGAACTGTTTGGCCATGAGGCGGGCGCGTTCACCGGCGCGACCAAGGCGCGGATCGGCCGCTTCGAGGAAGCCGATGGCGGCACGCTGTTCCTCGATGAGCTGGCGACGCTATCGGCGGCCGCGCAGGAGCGGCTGCTGCGCGCGGTCGAATATGGCGAGGTGACCCGGATCGGATCGAACCAGATCATCGCCATCGACGTCCGCATCGTCGCGGCGACCAACGTGGATCTGCCCGCGCTGGCGGCGGCCGGGCGTTTCCGCGCCGACCTGCTCGACCGGCTGTCTTTCGAGGTGATCACCCTGCCCCCGCTCCGTGTGCGCGAAGGCGATGTCGAGGTGCTGGCGGATTATTTCGGGCGGCGCATGGCGACGGAGCTGGAATGGACCGGCTGGCCGGGGTTCGACCGGGAGGCGCTGTCGGCGCTGGAGCGGCATGATTGGCCGGGCAATGTCCGCGAGCTGCGCAATGTGGTGGAGCGCGCGGTCTATCGCTGGCACGATCCCGATAGTGCGATCGCGGCGATCGAGTTCGATCCCTTTGCTTCGCCGTGGCGGCCTGCTGCGGTTAGCAAGAGAGAAGGTCATTCCCGCGCAGGCGGGAAGCCAGATACTCAGCCGTCGGAGCCGGATTCCCGCTTTCGCGAGAATGACAATTCGGGTTTCGCACTACCCGACACGGGCTTCCGCCTGGCCTGCCTCGAATATGAGAAACGCCTGCTGGAGGCGGCGCTGGATCGCTGCCGCTATAATCAACGGCGCACCGCGGTCCTGCTCAAATTGAGCTATGATCAGCTTCGGCATGCATTGCGCCGCCACGATCTGCTCGATCGGGCGGCGCAATATCAGGGATGATCAGCCGAGGTTGGCGTTGACCATCGTGTAGAACATCGGGAACGACAGCAGTGTGTTGGTGCGCGAGAACATCATCGCGCGCTTCGCCGCCGCCGCCTTGGTCGCGTCATCGGCCTCGACCATACCAAGCGCCTTCTTCTGCGCCGGCCAGATCACGAACCAGACGTTGAACGCCATGATCAGCGCGAGCCACATGCCGGTGCCGATCAGCTTATAGCCTTCCTGGAAGGTCAAGCCCTCGACCAGATAGCCGGTCACCCAGGCGATCAGCAGGCCGGTCAGCACCGTGAACGCGGCGCCCCAGCGGAAGAAGAACAGCGCGCTCGGCGCGATGAACTTCGAGACACCCGGCTTCAGCTCGGCCGGGATCTTGGGCATCGTCGGTATCTGGACGAAGTTGAAATAGTAGAGCAGGCCGATCCAGGTGACGCCGAAGAACAGGTGCAGCCAGCGCAGCACCGAATTGGCGCTGACCATGCCAGCGTCGAGCCCGAACATCACCGCCAGCGCGGCGATCAGGCCGACCACAAGCACGAGATGAAGATTTCCGAAGAATTTATCCATTAAGTTTCTCCCCCGTCTATCCGCCGCCAGGGTCGCGGCATCGCGGTGCGGGGGAGCTTAGATTGTGAACAACGATTTGTCACATCTTAAGAACAGTTTGCCGCAGCGCAGCAAAATGCGTTGCCCGGTCGTCGCTTTAAGCGGACCCACATCGCTCGCGGGCCGTTTGCCCTTATCCCTATTATCCTCGGTATTGGAGCTTTCTCATGGCCTTCACCCTGCCCGATCTCCCTTTTGCAAAAGATGCGTTGGCGCCCCACATGTCGGCGGAGACGCTCGATTTCCACCACGGCAAGCATCACAAGGCCTATGTCGACAAGGTCAACGGCTGGATCGACGAGAAGGGTCTTGCCGGCAAGTCACTGGTCGAGGTGATCAGGCTGGCCAAGGACAAGGGCGACAAGGGCCTGTTCAACAACGCTGCCCAGGTGTGGAACCACACATTCTTCTGGAACGGCCTGGCCGCGCGGGGACAGAAGCCGAGCGGCAGGCTGGCGGAGCTGATCGATGCCGAGTTCGGATCGACCGAGGCCCTGCTCAAAAAGCTGGGCGAGGAGGCGGTCAACCATTTCGCGAGCGGCTGGGCGTGGCTGGTGCTCGAAGGCGGCAAGCTCAAGATCACATCCTATCATGATGCGGATACGCCGGTTGTTTATGATGGCGTCCAGCCCTTACTGACGCTCGATGTGTGGGAGCACGCTTATTATATCGACTATCGCAATGCCCGGCCCAAGTTCGTAGAGACAGTGCTTGGTAACATCATCAACTGGGACTTCGTGGCTGGCAATCTGGATGGTCGGGGCGTTGAGCGGGCCGATCAGGAACAGCGAGAAATGGCCGACGCCTAGCAGGCTTTGAAGAAGTCGCTTCCCTCACTCCCACATCGTCATTCCCGCGGAGGCGGGAATGACAGATGATTTTTCAACAGCCTGCTAGGTCTGTTCTGTTTTGAAGTGTAACGTGCGCCTGCGCAGGAGCACGGTTTCTGTCAAAGCCTTACGGTAAACATCCATCGCTCTGCGACCGACGCTCAATCATCCGGCCCGGAATAATAGCCATCCTCGGCGAGATCGCTGAAGCGGGTGATCTTCGCGTCGAACTTCATCCTCACCTTCCCGGTGGCGCCGTGGCGCTGCTTGGCGACGATAACCTCGGCCAGTCCGAAAACGCGCTCCATTTCGCGCGCCCATTCCTGATGGCTCTCGAAGACTTTCGCATCATCGCCTTCGGTGCCGCCCTTGGGCTCACGCGCGGCGACATAATAATCCTCTCGGAACACGAACATCACGATGTCGGCGTCCTGCTCGATCGAGCCGGATTCGCGCAGGTCCGAAAGCTGGGGCCGCTTGTCTTCGCGCTGTTCGACCGCGCGACTGAGCTGTGAGAGCGCGAGCACGGGAACGTGCAGTTCCTTGGCCAGTGTCTTGAGCCCACGGCTGATTTCGGAGATCTCGTTGACGCGATTGTCGTTCGACCCCCGCGCCGATCCTTGCAGCAGCTGCAGATAATCGACCACGATCATGCCGACGCCGCGCTGGCGCTTGAGCCGGCGGGCACGGGTGCGCAGCGCCGCGATGGTGAGGCCGGGCGTATCGTCGATATAGAGCGGCAGGGTTTCAAGCTCGGCAGCGGCGCGGGCGAGATTGCGGAAATCCTGTTGGCTGATCTTGCCCATGCGCAGGTTTTCCGAGCTGATCCCCGACTGCTCGGCGAGGATGCGGGTCGCGAGCTGATCCGCCGACATTTCTAGGCTGAAGAAGGCGACCGCCGCGCCGACCGACTTGGCATCCTCGATGCCGTCCTCACGGTCCCGCACCAGCCGTTGCGCTGCGTTGAACGCAATGTTGGTGGCGAGCGAGGTCTTGCCCATGCCGGGCCGCCCGGCGAGGATCAGCAGATCGGAACGGTGCAGACCGCCGATCTTGGTGTTGAGGCTGTCGAGGCCGGTGGTGATGCCTGAAAGATGGCCGCCGGAATTGAGCGCCCGTTCGGCTTGCTCGACCGCAAGCTTGGTCGCCTGGCCGAAGGTCTTGACGCTGCCCTGCTCGCCGCCCTCCTCGGCGACGCGATAAAGCGCGACCTCGGCCTCCTCGATCTGACTCTTGGGATCGACAGCCTTGCTGGTATCGACCGCCTTCTCGACCATCTCGCGCCCGACGCCGATCAGCGCGCGCAGCAAAGCGAGATCATAGATCTGGGTGGCAAAATCGCGCGCTCCGATCAGCGCCGCGCCGCTGCCGGTTAGCTGCGCCAGATAGCCGGGCCCGCCGAGGCTGCGCATCGCTTCGTCGCTTTCGAACATCGGCCGCAGCGTGACCGGGTTGGCGACCATGTTGCGATCGACCAGCTTCAGGATCGCCTCATAAACGCGGCCGTGGATCGGCTCGTGGAAATGTTCGGGCCGCAACTTGAGCTGGATATCCTCGGCCAATCGGTTGTCGATCATGAGCGCACCGAGCAGCGCGGCTTCCGCCTCGATATTATGCGGAAGCGCACCAATGCCGGCGGGGCTTTCGGGCTCAAGAAGACGGACAGGCTCGGCCATGGGGCGGCACCATCGGCCGATCACGCCTGCAACACAAGCATGCCGGCAAATGTTTCGGGGGACTGCGCTGTGGAAAAGCCGGATGGAAACGGATTCTTGCACTTGCAAAATCTAGGTGCAAATGTATATTGTAACCCATGATTACAGATGCACGCGTTACAATCGGGTTTTTGCTGAACGACGTGGCGCGCCAGTTTCGCGCCACCTTCGAATTGAAGGCACGCGGCATCGGCGTCACCCAGCAGCAATGGCGTGCCCTTTTCTATCTGTCGCGATGCGACGGTTCGACGCAAACCGAACTGGCTGACGCCCTGGAGGTCGAGCGCATTTCCGCTGGACGGATGGTGGACAAAATGGTCGACAGCGGATTCGTCGAGCGCCGCGCAGATCCCTCCGATCGCAGGGTGTGGCGCCTTCATCTGCTGCCGCCGGCTTATGAAATCATAAGCAAGTTGAACTCGATCAGCACCGAACTGGACGCTGAAGCGTTGGAAGAAATTCCCGCAGACAAGCGTCAGGAGCTGCTGGTTCTGCTTGAACGCATGCGTGAAGGACTTAAACGCGTCCGGGCCGATTCTGAGACTCGAAGGAATGTCGCATGAATTTCGTGCGGAAAATCGAGGGGGATACCCTCGCGCGTGAATCGGCGGAAACGCGGCGCAAGTTGCTGCGGCCTTTGTTGATGTTCTCCCTACCGGCGATCCTGGTGGTCGTGGGCCTGTTCTTCTGGCTGACCAGCGGGCGGACGGTTTCGACCGACAATGCCCAGGTGATGGCGCATGTCGTGAACGTGGCGCCGGAAATCAGCGGCCGGATCACGGATGTCTACGTCACCGAAAATCAGCGCGTGAAGAAGGGCGACCTTCTCTATCGTATTGATCCGGAACCATTTCGCATCGCGCTCATGCAGGCGGAAGCGGCGGTGGGCACGGCGCGCCTCCAGATTTCGGAGCTGCAAAGCGGCTATTCGTCGAAGGTCGCCGATATCGGATCCAAGGTTTCGGACGTTCAGCTCGCGCAGGAGAATTTCGACCGGCAGAAGGAACTGCTGGCACGCGGATTTACCACGCGGGCGCGTTATGACGAAGCGCGCGCGGCCCTCGCCGCAGCCGAGGCGCAGCGCGCCGTGGCAGCAGCCGACGCGGATTCCGCCCGGGCGATGATCGAGACGCCGGGCGGGCGGCATCCGCAGATCGAGACCGCGCAGGCACAGGCCGCCAAGGCGCGGCTCGACCTGACACGCACGGAAATCTACGCGCCGATCGACGGCATCATCTCCCAGACGGACCGCCTGACTCCCGGATCAATGGCGATGCAGATGCTCGGCAATGTCAGCATCGTCGGCGGGGGCGCGCCGTGGATCGAGGCCAATTTCAAGGAAACCCAGCTCGCCAAGATTCGCCCTGGTCAGCGCGCCGAGATCGAGATCGATGCACTTCCGGGCCGAACGTTCAAGGCGCATGTCACCGGCATCGGGGCGGGCACCGGCTCCGAATTCTCGATGCTGCCCGCGCAGAACGCCACCGGCAACTGGGTGAAGGTCACCCAGCGGGTGCCGGTTCGCCTCGCCTTCGACGAGAAACCGGATCGGCCGATTGTCTCGGGCTGGAGCGCGCATGTGACGGTGCACGTGAAGGACTAGCTTGTGTCGCTCCTGATTGCGGTGCTGCCAGGCCTCCGATAAGGGCGCGGCATGGCCGATCCGCGCATCATCGCCGTTGAGCTCGACGAAAAGACGATCATCTGGCGCAACGCCGATGTCGAGCAGGAGCGGCGGATCGCGATCTTCGATCTGCTCGAGGGCAATCATTTCGCGCCCCAGCGCGCCTACCCGGATGGCTATTCAGGCCCTTTTCGCGTCCGCCTCCGCGTGGAGGAAGGCCGGCTGGCTATCGAGATTGCACGCGAAAACAGCGACATACTCGAAACCATCATCCTCGGGCTTTCGCGCTTCCGCCGTGCGATCAAGGATTATTTCGCGATCTGCGACAGTTATTTCCAGGCCGTTCGGCAGGCCACCGCCCAACAGATCGAGACCATCGACATGGCGCGTCGCGGCATCCACAATGAAGCGGCCGAGATCCTGATCGAATGCCTGCAAGGCAAGATCGAGCTTGATTTCGATACCGCGCGCAGGCTTTTCACGCTGATCTGCGTGCTGCACATAAAGGGTTGAACGATCATGCCGGTGATGTCCGACAAATGGATCAGGGACCGCGCGACGCAGGACGGCATGATCGAGCCCTTCGTCGAGGCGCAGCGCCGCGACGGCTGCATCAGTTACGGCCTGTCCTCCTACGGCTATGACGCCCGCGTCGCCGGGGAGTTCAAGATCTTCACCAATGTCGACAATGCGATCGTCGATCCGAAGAATTTCGCATCGAACAGCTTCGTCGACCGGGAGACCGATGTCTGCATCATCCCGCCCAACAGCTTTGCGCTGGCCCGCACCGTCGAATATTTCCGTGTGCCCCGCGACGTGCTGGTCATCTGCCTCGGCAAATCCACCTACGCCCGCTGCGGCATCATCGTGAACGTCACCCCGCTCGAACCCGGCTGGGAGGGCCATGTGACGCTGGAATTCTCGAACACGACGCCGCTGCCCGCCAAGGTCTATGCCAATGAAGGCGCGTGCCAGTTCCTGTTTCTGCAAGGCAATGAGCTGTGCGAGGTCAGCTACGCCGACCGGGCCGGCAAATATATGGGCCAGCGCGGGGTGACGCTGCCAAAACTGTAGGCGCCCGGATCAGAACGGCAGGATGCGCGATTCCTTCGAGAATTTGAGATAGCCGACATTGGCGCCCAGCCGCCAGCCGACGCCCAGCCGGATCGGAATCACGACGATATCGCCACGGCGCTGATAGCTCGCATTGAAACCGCCCACGACGTAGACCACTCCTTCCCCGCCCGGAAATCGCTTGAAGATGTCGTTGCTGTCGTAAAGGTTGTAGACCAGCATGAAGGTCTTGGAGCCGTTGGCGCCAAGATCGAAGCCCAGCGACGGGCCGGTCCAGTAAATCGGTTGGTTGCCCTCGACCTTGTGATAGAGCGTGCCGGAGCCGTAGCGCAGGCCGACACCGATCGCCCCGCCGGCTTCGCGGCCCGCCACATAGGCGTTGGGCTCGCCCTGATCCTTGAGGATCGATTCGATCATCTTGGCGAGGCCCTCGGCCCCCTTCCCGAAAACGCCCTCCGCCGCGGCGATCACGTCTTCCCGATGGTAGGTTGCGTTTGCCGCCGAATCAGCGGTTGCCGGCGGCGCCACCGCGGCGGGCGCAGCCGATTGAACCTCGGGCGCGGGCGCCGGGGCCTGCGGCGGCGAAACCGGCGCCGGCGTAGCGTAACCCGCACCCGATGACGGCACCGGCGCGAGATCGGCATTGGCGTCGTTTGGATCGATCGTCCGCACCTGAGCCGACACCGGCCCCGCCGCCAGCAGCGCTCCGGCCACCGTGAGACCGATCAGCCGGATCACACCAAATGACGCCATCTTCGCATCCCCCAAAATTCAATGCCCGGTTATCGCGCATTGGCCTGTCGCTGCAATGAACATGTGCCAGGCCGAATCGATAATGCGCCAGACCGGGGCGTCAAGGCCCGGTTGATCACCTCCGAAACCGCCGCTATAGCCGCCATTCCGCCGCCGGAGACGTGGGTGAGTGGCTGAAACCAGCGGTTTGCTAAACCGCCGTAGGGGGATTACCCCTACCGAGGGTTCGAATCCCTCCGTCTCCGCCAGGCACCCCTCCGCAGGGGTCCGCAACAGTCCACTGGGATTGACAAAACCCTCAGAAATCCGACGTTTATGGCCTTAGCTCGGCCGTAGCGGTCCGTAGGCCTCCAGAGGCTTACGAATGATTCGATCCGGTATCGAGCCGCAAAAACACGGTATCGGATCGACATGCTCAACGACGCAAAACTCCGGGCAGCCCAGCCTCGCGCGAAAGCGTACAAGCTGACCGACGCGCACCAGCTCTACCTTTTCGTGACGCCCAAGGGCAGCAAGCTCTGGCGAATGGACTACGGGTTCGACCGGAAGCGGAAATGTCTTTCGATCGGCCCCTACCCTTTGGTCTCGCTGGTTGAAGCCCGCGAAAAACGCGACGACGCCCGAAGGCTTCTTGCCGAGGGCAAAGATCCCTCGGTCGTGAAGAAACTGCGTATCCAGGAAAACATCGAGTCCGCGCGCATAACGTTCGAACGTGTCGCTCGCGAATGGCACGAAGCGAACAAGCCCCAGTGGGCTAAAGTCCATGCCGCTGAGGTGATCAGGACGCTGGAACGCGATGTCTTTCCCCGGATCGGCACCCTTCCAATCCGCGACCTGACACCGCCCAAAGTATTAGAGGTGCTGCGCGCCATCGAGAACCGGTCAGCGATCGAGACCGCCAAGCGAATTCGTCAGCGCATCTCGACAATATATGCCTACGCGATTGCGAGCGGTCTCGCCGATTCCGATCCCGCCGAAAAGGTTGGCGCGGCCCTGAAGCCATTGCCGAAGAAAGGCCGCCAGCCGGCAATCACGGACATTGCCGGCCTTCGGGGGCTGCTCGCTACCGTCGACGAAGATTTCGCCCGTCCGGTCACCCGGTTGGCGCTGAGGCTGATCGCATTGACCGCCGTGCGCCCGGGAGAGTTGCGAGGCGCACTTTGGGAAGAATTCGAGAATCTGGACGGCGACGCGCCACTTTGGCGTATTCCCGCGGCACGAATGAAGGGCGACTTCGAACGGAAGGAAGAGGTTGATGGAGATCACCTTGTCCCCTTGGCCCCGGAAAGTGTCGCCGTCTTGAAAGCGGTCTGGAAGCTGAGTGGCCACGGCAAGTTGGTGTTTCCGAATAACCGTCACAGCCATCGGCCCATGAGCGAAAATGCCCTCGGCTACCTGATAAACCGCGCCGGCTATCACGGGCGCCATGTTCCCCATGGTTTCCGCGCCGCATTCTCGACCATTATGAATGAGTGGGCCAAGGAGCACGGCCGGCCGGATGACCGCGAGGTCATCGACCTGATGCTAACCCACATCCCGATGAACAAAGTCGAAGGTGCGTATAATCGCGCGGCGTACGTGCCACGGCGGCGTGAACTCGCGTGCATCTGGGCGACCATGCTCATGCCGGGACTGGCAGAGCCCGGCTTACTGACTCAATTGCCCTGCAAGGAGAGCCCATTCAAGCGCGACAAAGTCCAGCGTGCGGTGGGCCGCCCTGTCCTGCGCCTCGTTCGTTGAGCGCCTCAAAGTACTATTCTAGCGGACAGATATGGACTGATGCGGACGAATATGGAGCGGGAGGGATTCGAATTCAGGTGCTAAGCGATTGATTTATCGCGAACCTGTTTCGGTCTTTCTTGTTGCGTACCACGAAAAGTACTATGCCGACTTTTCCGCCCGAAATCAGCACTTAGCAAGCTCAGTTCGACGGACCTTTTGCTTATCGGACCCACGATACGGGATTAAGGGCGGAGATCAGCCGGGGCTTCGTCGCGACCGCTCGTCACGATCGGCTGGCGCCCGCACGCGGTCAGTCATTGATCAGCTGGTTGCCGTCGAATGAGTGCTCTCTCCAATTCACCCAACGACACGCCAGAATACCGGTCAGGAGGAGAGCTTGATCAGGATCGGGCAGTCCGGCCGATCGTCGCCAAGGCAACATGTCGCCAGATCGAGCAGCGTTTGGCGCATCGCCTGCAGCGCGTCGGCCTTCCGGCCCAGGTCCGCGGCGCGTGATTCCGCCAGCGCTTTGACTTCGGAACTGGCGCGACCGCGATCGGACCACAGGTCGAGCAGCTTTCCGATTTCTTCGATCGGAAAGCCGAGATCGCGGGCATTGGCTATGAAGCGAAGCCGATGGACGTCCGCATCCGAATAGTCGCGATAGCCACTGTCGCGGCGCGCAGCGGCGGGGATCAGGCCTATCTTCTCATAGTGGCGGATCATGCGCTGCGAGACGCCGCTCGCCTTCGAAGCCTGGCCAATGTTCATAGCGACTGCCGGTTGAGCCTGAGTGCATTGGTGACGACGCTGACCGATGAGAGTGCCATCGCGGCTGCCGCGATCATCGGCGAGAGCAGGATGCCGAAAAGCGGGTAGAGCAACCCTGCCGCCACCGGGATACCGGCCGCATTGTAGATGAAGGCGAAGACGAGGTTCTGTCGGATGTTGGACATGGTCGCCTGGCTGAGCCGCCGCGCCCGCACGATCCCCATCAAATCGCCCTTGAGCAGCGTGATGCCGGCGCTCTCGATGGCGACGTCGGTGCCCGATCCCATGGCGATACCGACTTCGGCGGCGGCGAGCGCGGGCGCGTCGTTGACGCCGTCGCCGGCCATCGCGACGATGCGGCCTTCGCGCTTCAGGCGCTCGACGACCGCGCTCTTCCGATCGGGCAGCACCTCGGCCTCGATCTCGTCAATGCCGAGCGTCCGCGCGACCGCTTCGGCCGTGGTGCGATTGTCGCCGGTCAGCATCACCACCCGGATGCCCCCGGCCCGCAGGGCGGCGAGCGCTTCGGGCGTCGTCTTCTTGATCGGGTCGGAAATGGCGAGCACGCCGGCAGCGGTGTCATTAACCGCAGCGAAAATTGCAGTCGCCCCATCGCGCCGCAGTTCTTCGGCCTGCGTGGCGAGCGCTGCCGTATCGACCCCATGCTCCTTGAGAAACGCGCTGTTCCCAAGCAGCACGCGCTTGCCTTCAACCGTGCCGAGCGCACCCTTGCCTGTGGGAGAGTCGAAGTCCGCGACCTCGGGAATCACGATCTTTCGACTGCCCGCTGCCTCGACGATCGCGCGGGCGAGTGGATGCTCGGAGGCCCGCTCCACGCCAGCCGCTAGCCGCAGCACCTCGTCCTCGGTGAATCCCGGACCAGCCACGATCTTCGTGACCGACGGGTGACCTTCGGTCAGCGTGCCGGTCTTGTCGACCACCAGCGTATCGATCTTCTCCATGCGCTCGAGCGCTTCGGCATTCTTGATCAGCACGCCGAGCCCGGCGCCCCGGCCGACACCGACCATGATCGACATCGGCGTCGCGAGACCCAGCGCGCAGGGGCAGGCGATGATCAACACCGCCACCGCAGCGACCAGCCCATAGGCGAAGCGCGGCTCCGGCCCCCAGATCGCCCAGCCTGCGAAAGCGAGCACCGCGATGACGAGCACCACCGGCACGAACCAGCCCGAGACCTGATCGGCCATACGCTGGATCGGCGCGCGCGACCGCTGCGCGGCGGCGACCATCTGGACGATCCGGGCGAGCATTGTGTCGCGACCGACCTTGTCGGCGCGGATGATGAGCGCGCCGGTCTGGTTGAGCGTGCCGCCGATCACCTTGTCGCCGAGCGCCTTAGTCGTCGGCATCGATTCGCCGGTGACCATGGACTCGTCGAGCGAAGAGCGACCGTCCTCGACCACACCATCCACCGGCACCTTCTCGCCCGGGCGAACCCGCAGCCGATCGCCGACAACGATCTGGTCGAGGCCAACCTCTTCGTCGCTGCCGTTCGCGTCGATGCGCCGCGCGGTCTTGGGCGCGAGGTTGAGCAGCGCCTTGATCGCACCCGACGTCCGCTCGCGGGCGCGCAACTCAAGCACCTGGCCGAGTAGCACCAATACGGTGATGACTGCGGCGGCTTCAAAATAGATCGCAACCGTACCATCGGCCGAACGGAAGGCAGGAGGAAAGACGCCCGGCGCGAGCGCTGCGACCATGCTGTAGGCCCAGGCTATCCCGGTTCCCATCGCGATCAGGGTAAACATGTTGAGGTTGCGCGTCCGCACCGAAGCCCAGCCGCGCTCGAAGAACGGCCACCCCGCCCAAAGTACGACAGGTGTCGCCAGCACAAGCTGAATCCAGATCGCGATCCGCATCGGCACGACGTGATGAATTGCCGGGAAGATATGACCGCCCATTTCGAGGACGAGCACAGGCAAAGCCAGCATCAGGCCGATCCAGAAGCGGCGGGTCATGTCGGCGAGCTCGGGACTGGGGCCGGTCTCGGCGGTAACGGTCAAAGGCTCCAGCGTCATGCCACAGATCGGGCAGTTGCCTGGGTGATCCTGCCGGATCTCCGGATGCATCGGGCAGGTCCAGATCGTGCCGGAAGCGGGTTCGGAGGCGGCAGGCGCGGCGGGAACGAGGTAGCGGTCAGGATCGGCAACGAACTTGCTGCGGCAGCCCGCGCTGCAGAAATCATAGGTGGTTCCACCATGGATCGCATGGTGGGCCGTTGTCTCCGGATCGACTGTCATCCCGCAGACCGGATCCTTCGCTCCGCCTCCTTGGGCATGACGTGCATGGTCGTGTGTATGATGTTCGGCGTGCGTCATCGCGGTGCTCCTGGTCGACGCCTCATCATATGGGGTCTGACACCGTGTTAAGGTCAAGAGCCTCGCCAGGCACTCGGGATCATTACGTACAGTGATGCTCCTGCCGTTACGATATCGCTTATTGCAGGAGGGCGGAATCGTGGCTCTGAGCGACACCGATACACACCATCACAGGAACAGGGCGCCGCGGCGCGCCAATGTCGTTTTGATCGGGTTCCTTTTGATTGGCGGCTATTATCTCCTCACCGAGCACCGCGCCCATCTGGTCGGATTTCTGCCACTGTTGCTGCCGCTCGCGTTTTGCCTGGGGATGCACTTCTTCATGCACGGTCATGGAGACAAGCATGACGGCCCCGCAGCCGACACGGCACCCCCTGAAGGCGGTTCAATGCAATCGCCGTCCCAAGGAACGCCGCGATGAACCACGATGAGATGTCCGGTTATGGGCTGTGGGGACTAGCGGTAATCAATGCCGCCATCTTCATCCTCTTCGCCTTCAGCTTCTTCAAGCCGCGTACCCCGCGCGACTGGCGGAGCTTCGGCGCGTTCAGCGCCTTCCTGGTTGCCCTGTTCGCCGAAATGTACGGTTTCCCGCTGACCATCTATTTGTTCTCGGGCTGGCTCCAGTCCCGGCTTCCAGGGATCGACTGGTTCTCGCACGACGCCGGGCACCTTCTCGAGATGATGTTCGGCTGGAAGGTCAATCCGCATTTCGGTCCGTTCCACTTAGCCAGCTTCGTGCTTATCGGTGGCGGCTTCTGGATCATTTCGTCGGGATGGAAGCTGCTGCATGCCGCGCAGCAGGAGCATAAGTTGGCGACCGGCGGCATCTACGCGCGCATGCGGCACCCGCAATATGTCGGCTTCATCCTGGTGATGTTCGGCTTCCTGCTGCAGTGGCCGACGCTCCTGACGCTAGCGATGTTTCCAGTGCTGGTCGTGATGTACGTTCGCCTCGCCCGTCATGAAGAGCAGGACGCGCTTCGCGAATATGGCGGTGAATATCGGCGCTACATGGCGCACGTTCCCGGCTTCTTTCCGCATCTTCGGCAACCGGCCGACCTTACCGAACCGCGGGCCTAGGCTGCAGCACTCAGCAGGTTTTCGTCCCCTTCAGGAGAAAAGACATGATCACGTCAAAGCGCATATGGACTGGTGCGGCCGCGCTTGCGCTTGCCGGCGCCCTGCCAGCGATGGTCAGCGCGCAAGATGCTCCGGACCCCCATGCCGGGCATCATCCAGCAGCGCCGGCCGCCCCGGCGACCCCCGCGCCGCCATCGCCGGCACCGTCTGCTCCAACCACGAAGCCCGACGGCATGATGGGCGGCGGGTCGGGCATGATGAACGGCATGGGCAGCGATGGTGGCAAGATGCCGATGATGGGGATGATGGACGGTGGGGCAATGCCAATGGGCACTGACGTCGAAGGGCGGATCGCGTCCCTGAGGACTGAGCTCAAGATTACCAGCGCACAGACGGGAACCTGGAACGCGTTTGCCGGCGTGCTGCGTGCCAATGCCAGGCGAGCGGGCCAGCTCCACATGGGGATGATGACGGGTCCCAATGGGGCGCCGCCTTCGTTGACGCAGCGGCTGGATCAATATGAGCGCATGATGACAGCCGGCCTCGATAATCTCCGCGCGCTGAAGCCTGCGCTCATCCGCCTCTATGCCGAACTGTCGACCAAGCAGCAGGCAACGGCCGATCGGCTGCTTATGCACGAGATGATGCCGGGCATGCAGATGGGCGGAATGCCGATGTCGGGCATGCCCGCCGGCATGCCGAAACAATAGGAAGGGTCGGGCGATGGGCACGATAGGTTATCTGCTGTTCTGGGCCGTGTTGTTCTTCGTGATGATGCGGTTCGGCTGCGGTGCCCATGTGATGGGTCATCGCCATCACAGCCACAGGAATGCGCCGGCTGGCGGGAACGGCGAATGGACCCCTCCGGCTCAGGATCGCGATCCCGTCTGCGGGAAGATCGTGCCGACCGCGGGTGCCAAGTCCAGCATCTGGGAAGGCCATGCCTATTATTTCTGCTCTGAGGACTGCCGCACCAGGTTCGAGGCGGCACCGCGAACCTATATGGGCAACGTGCCCGTCACCCATGAGGGAGTCGCTTGAAATGGCAAAAATCCCGTCCGCTCCGGCGCACGCCGCGCCTCATATGATCCCAGTCGTCGGTTTGGGGCTGAGCTTGAGCCTGTTCCTGGCGATTTCCTACACGCTATGTATCGCAGGCTATGTTTTGCTGCCGGCGTTGCCTATCAAGCATTCCGCTCTTGCGATCTTCCTTCCCGGGTTCGAACTGCTGAGTTGGCGGACGTTCCTCCTGGGATTGGTCGAGAGCCTTGGCTGGGGCTGGTATGTCGCGCTGATCTTCGGGCCGCTCTATAATTTCTTCGTATCTCGACGGTGAGCAAAACGCTCGGATCGGAGATTTCCAGATGGCCGGGAGCCTGACGCAGGATTTTGCGCAAGAAGGTGTCATCGTTGCTTCCACAGCGGCTTCGGCTGACCCCAATCGGGACTGTACGTGTCTGACACTTGACCGGGAGGCGCTTGGTGAAGCGCTGATCCGAGAAACCGGAGGCCCGTCCTTTTGCACTTCGCTGATGGAAACGCGACCGCATCTGTTTGCCGACGTCGCAGTGTTTGTCGGCGAGGCGGAAATCGACCGCATGCGTCGCCTCGTGGCGGCAATCGAGACCGTCTCGCGGCATCCCGCCTATCAGGCGGCGATTCTCGACTGGGCTCCAGCGACTGCGTCTCGGGACTTTGGCCCTCGCGGCGCCTTCATGGGCTATGATTTCCACATGGGTCCGGACGGTCCGGCGCTGATCGAGGTCAATACCAATGCCGGCGGCGCGATGCTCAACGCCGTGCTCGGACAGGCGCAGCGTTCCTGCTGCGCGCCGGGATCGTCAGGTCTTCCCGCGGATGCTTTCGAAGCGGCGGTCGCGCACATGTTCACGACGGAGTGGGTCCATCAGCGCGACAGCGGCGCTCCGGCCGTGATCGCGATCGTCGATGATCAGCCGCATGCCCAATATCTGTACCCTGAATTTCTTTTGGCGCAGCGCATGCTGGAGCGTCACGGGCATAAAGTCGTCATCGCCGACTCCGCGGACCTCACCTATCAAGACGGCGCGCTGCGCCTGGGCGCCAGTCTCATCGACCTCGTCTACAACCGGCTGGTCGATTTCTCGCTCGAAGCCGGCGAACATGATGCGCTGCGTCGTGCCTATCTCGATGGCGCGGTGGTCGTGACGCCCAACCCGTATGTCCATGCCTTGCTCGCTGACAAGCGCAACCTGACCCTGTTGTCCGACCCAGCCTTGTTGCGCTCATGGGGTTTCGATCAGCTTTTGGTCGACACGCTTTCCCGTGGCGTGCCGACGACGGAACGGGTCACTGCCGCCGCCGCCGAACGTCTCTGGGCGGAACGCAAGCATCTCTTCTTCAAGCCGGCCACCGGCTATGGCAGCAAGGCAGCGTATCGCGGTGACAAGCTGACGAAGTCGGTCTGGAGCGAAATCCTGCGCGGCGACTATGTCGCGCAGGCCTATGTAGCCCCGAGTGAACGAATTATCCGACTTGATGGCGAGGCACTGAAGCGCAAAATCGACATTCGCCTTTATACCTATGATGGACACATGCTGCTTGCTGCGGCGCGGCTTTATCAGGGGCAGACGACCAATATGCGCTCGCCCGGCGGCGGGTTCGCGCCTGTTCTATCGACGGTCGATGGCGACCCATCGACGGCCTGTGCGACCTGCGTTGTCGCGCCGGGATGATGTCGAAATCAGCCGTAATATACGTCTAATGGTGTTGCGAAGGCATCACGATCCTACAGCAGGTGGCTCGAGCGTACCCAGCCAGCTGACAAGGCCAAGGACGGCAATTGCGAGGCTGGTTTCGAACGCAATGCTGTGGCGCAACGCTTTGATTGCCTCCCCCGGCGCGCGCCGGCCGATCGCGTCCGCGAGGCGGGGCGTCAGCCTGTAGCGGTTGAGCGCCGCGCACCCCAGCATGCCGCCGAACAGCAGCAGCTTGGCGATCAACAACCTGCCATAGAGCGAGTGGCTCAACGTCGTGACGTTGCCCGCGCCAACGAGGAAGGCGCCATTGATCAGGCCACTTGCAACGACGAGGCCGACAATCACGCTCCCCGCCACGCTGAAGCCCGCGAGCGCTGCATGGGCTGTATTGATGCGTTCGATCGAACAAGTTCGGCGTGCCGTCACCAGCAACAGAAGCACGGCCAAGGCTCCGATCCAGGCGGATGCCGCGAGCAGGTGTACGATGTCGCCACCCAGATGGATCAGTCCGGCGGCACTTTCGCTCGCAGCGCCATGTCCCGACCAGGCGAGCGACGAGACCGCGATGGCGCCGGACGATGCGAGCAGCACCAGCCCCGGAACGGAACCCGGCCTGCCACGCAGGGAAATCAAGAATGCCAGTGCGAGAGCCGCACTCCTGGCAAGAAACGCCCAACCCAAACTGGTCTCGGTCAGCAGCATTCTGACGATGGCGGGATCAAGACCGGCGACCGTCGTCCCGCTCATGGACGCCGCGACCATCGCAAATTCGAGCGCCCCAAGCAGCAAGCCACCCGCTGCTAGCGCAGCGCACGGTATAGCGACCGGCATCTCGTCGTGCTGTGCCTTCCCCGTCAGCCCGTACAGTCCGAACAGCGGGATTCCAAAGAGGAGCCCCAGATCGGCGTAGAGCGCGAGCCGTGTCGCGACGAGCGGCCAGTCGCTCACCGGCTCAGCGAACCGTGAAGGTCAGGCTTCCGGTGACGCGATGCGTGTCGGACGCAACCGCGTGCCAGTTCAATTGATAGGTGCCGGCCGGCAACGCCCGCGGAAAGGCTGCCACCAGTGTTTTGCCATCCTCGGCGACCGATGTCTGGAATCCCGCGATCTTCATCGGCGCGTGGTTCGCCATACCCGGCATGCCGGTCATTGACAGGTCGATGCCTGAAAGCGGCGCCATCAGCGTCTCGCTGAAGGTCAGGCTCGCCCGCGTGACATTGCTGACCGTGGCCTGCGGAGCCGGCGTCGAGGCAAGAAGCTTGGGATGTGCGATCGCCGGCGTGGCGACCGCGACAGCGGCGATGACGGCGGCAAGTCGGATCGCGTGCATGATGAGTCCTTTCGATTGATATAGACCAATACGCGGGTGGCGAGACGATCCCTCATCCAGCATCGCCGATCGATGAGGGATTGGCACCTGGGCTGCGTAACGGACTATGTGAGCCTGGAAGGAACGGACATGACCGACATTGACACCGCCCTGGCGAGCCTGCGCGAGATGCCGGTACATCCCGGTCTCGCCTCGCTCGACGCCGCGGTCATGACTGACATCGCCGCGCGCGCGTCGGCGCCATTGGAGGGCGCGATGCTCGGCCTTGCCGCAACAGCGGCGCTCCTGATCGGCGCTGCGGGATCGGTGATCCAACCCGCACCGGTTCGTGCGGCAGATATCACGCCTTTCGGTGCCCCGACCGCGCTCGCGCCATCGACGCTGCTGGGTAGCGGCGAATGAGCAACCGCCGCCGGCTCCTGCTGGTCGCGCTGATAGCCTTCGCCGCCGCGATCACCGGGGCTTTCATCGGGCGTGCCTATATCGCGCGGCAGGCGCCTGTAGAAAACGAGCTGCACAGCTTGTTGCATCAGCAGCTTGACCTGGACGCGCGCCAGCAAGTCCGCATCGAAGCGATCGAGGCGCGCTTCGACATCCGCAAACAGGCGCTCGAACTGCAATTGCGTGCCGACAATGCCCGGCTCGCGGACGCCATCGAGGCTGAGCATGGCTATGGCCCGCAAGTCCAGGCCGCGGTCGATCATTCGCACCAGGCGATGGGCGAACTCCAGAAGGAGACTCTGGAGCATATCTTCGCGATGCGCGGCGTGCTCCGGCCCGACCAGGCGGCGCGGTTCGACCAGGCGGTCGTCAAGGCACTGACGGCAAAGCAGCGGTGAGCCTCGACCTCGCCGGCTGCTCGGACGGCGAGCTGGCCGCGCTGGCGCTGGCCGGACGACAACCGGCCTATGGCGAATTGATGCGGCGGTACCGAGAACCGGTCTATCGGCAGGTGCGCGGACAGATCGGCGATGCCGACGCGGCACTCGACGTGACCCAGGCCTGCTTCGTCGCGGCCTTTGCCGCGCTCGCCCGCTACGATCAGGCACGCCCCTTCCGCCTGTGGGTCGCGCGGATCGCCATCAACAAGTGCCATGACTGGGCGCGCCGCCGCGCCGTTCGGCGCATGCTGTCCTTCGCGTTGCCGATCGACGCCGCCGGTGATGTCGCCGACCCGCAGGTGTCTCCCGAAACGCAGGCCGCCGACGCCGAGGAATTGCGCCGCACGATGCGGGCGATCGCGGCCCTCCCGACAAGATTGCGGGACGTGATCGTATTGCGGACCATCGAAGGGTTTTCGCAGGCCGAGACCGCCCATTTGCTCAGCGTCAATGAAAAGGCCGTCGAAACCCGGCTCTACCGTGCCCGCGCTAAATTGGCGGAATATCTGAGGGATTGACCTGTCGCTCGCGTATTCATCGGCGACAGTGCCAGCAGGGGTCTTTCCGTCATGCGTTCCTCGCTTCTTGATCGCCGATCACTGCTGCGCGGCGTGGCGCTTGGCGGAGCGGGGCTCGCTGTCGCCAACTGGTATCCCGCCTGGGCACAGCCGGTTTCGCGCGGCATCGCCAAACCTATCCCGGAACTCTCGGGCGACACGATCTCGCTGCGCGTCGCGCAGGAAATGGTGAGCGTCGACGGGAGGCAGGCGCATGTGATCGCGATGAATGGCACCGTTCCCGCGCCCTTGCTGCGCCTGCGCGAGGGACAGACGGTCAGGATCACTATCGACAACGCGCTCGACGAGGAAACGTCGCTGCACTGGCATGGCCTGCTAGTGCCGTTTCAGATGGATGGCGTGCCGGGCCTGAGTTTTCCGGGCATTCCGGCGCACTCAACTTTCACCTACGAGTTCCCGATTCAGCAGTCGGGCACCTATTGGTACCACAGCCATTCGGGTCTGCAGGAGGCGATGGGGCATTACGGCCCGATCGTGATCGATCCCAGGGACGCCGATCCGATCGCATGCGATCGCGAACATGTGGTGATGTTTTCCGACCACAGCTTCGTCCATCCGCACACGCTGTTCACCAAGCTCAAGCAGGATCCCGGCTATTACAACCGGCAGAAACAGACGCTGGCGGGCCTGCTGGCCGGCAGGGACCAGAAACACGCCGATCGACTGGCCTGGGCGCGGATGCGCATGGATCCGACCGACATTCTCGATGTGACCGGTGCCGCCTACACCTATGTCGTCAACGGCTACGGACCTCGCGACAATTGGACCGCGTTGTTCAAACCGGGCGAACGCGTGCGGCTGCGGCTGATCAATGCCGCCGCCATGACAATCTTCAACATCCGCATCCCGGGCCTGACCATGACCGTGGTTGCCGCCGATGGTCATCCGATCCGTCCGGTCGCCGTCGACGAGTTGCAGATGACGATCGCGGAAACCTACGACGTCATTGTCACGCCGACCGAAGATCGCGCCTATACAATCGTCGGCGAGGCGATCGACCGTTCCGGCATGGCGCGCGCTACCCTCGCACCGCGCGAAGGCATGGTCGGCGAGGTGCCGCCGCTGCGCGAGCGGCCGCTGCTGACAATGCGGGATATGGGCATGGATATGGCCGGCATGGACATGCCGGGCGGCAGCGACGGGACGATCGACCTCAGCAAGCCCGATGCCGCCGCAGCGGCGATGGACCATGGTGCGGCGGGCGGCGCGACGTCGGGTGCGATGAGCATGAAGATGCGCGATCCAAAGAATGCGCCCAATGTCGTGATGGGACCCGGCGTCCAGACCATTGCACCGATGCCGATGGACCGCACCGGCGAGCCCGGCGTCGGCCTCGAAAATGTCGAGCACAAGGTGCTGGTCTATCGCGATCTGGTTGCGCTTGAGCCGAATCCCGATGTCCGTGCGGCCGCGCGCGAGGTCGAACTGCACCTCACCGGCAACATGGAGCGCTATATGTGGTCCATCGACGGGCAGACGCTGTCGGAATCGCGAACGCCGATCCCGCTACGCACCGGCGAGCGCGTGCGGATGACGCTGATCAACGACACGATGATGAACCACCCGATCCACCTGCACGGCCATTTCTTCGAGCTGGTGACCGGGCATGGCGATCACTCGCCGCGCAAGCACACGGTGAACGTGCCGCCGGGCGGTAAGGTCAGCTTCGATGTAACTGGGATTTACGGCGATTGGGCCTTCCACTGCCACATGTTCCTCCACATGCACGCCGGGATGATCCGCGTTGTGCAAGTGCGCGACGCGGGAGGCGCGGCATGAACGCGCTCAGGCTTTTCGGGCTTTTGCCGCTCCTGTTCGCTGCGTCCGTATCGGCCCAGACGATGCATCATTCGGAGGACGCTGCAGGGCACCAGGGGCACGACATGCCGGGGATGACGATGCCGATGGCCACGCCTGCGCCAACGCCCGCTCCGCCCGATCCCCAAGCCGCGCACGACATCCAGGGCATGGGCGACATGCCGATGCCCGCCGCGACGACGGAGGCAACGGGCGCCGTGTCGGGAACGGACCTCAAACTCGGCAGCAAATCGCCGCCACCCGTGGCTACTGACCGGCCCGCGGACCGCTTTTTCGATTCACGGGCCATGGCGGCCGCCCAGGCCAATCTGCTGGGCGAACATGGCGGGATGAGCTTCCACAAGATCCTGTTCAATCTCGCGGAATATCAGGCCCGCGAGGGTCGCGATGGCTATCGCTGGGATGCGAGCGCGTGGTTCGGCGGCGATATTGACCGGCTGGCGCTCAAATCCGAAGGTGAAGGCAGTTTCGGCGCGCCTATTGAGCATGGCGAGGTGCAAGCGCTCTGGTCGCATGCGCTCGATCCGTACTGGAATGTGCAGGGCGGCATCCGGCAGGATTTCGGCAAGGGACCGGATCGCACCTATGCCAGTATCGGGATTGAAGGTCTCGCGCCCTACTGGTTCGAGCTTGGCGCATCGGCCTTCGTCTCCTCCAAAGGCGACCTGCTCGCGCGCCTCGAAGGCGACATCGACCAGCGCATAACCCAAAGGTTGATCCTCCAGCCGCGCGTCGAACTCAACTTCGCAGCGCAGGACATTCCCGAGAATCGGATCGGGTCAGGACTCTCCAACGCCGAACTGGGATTGCGCCTGCGTTACGAAGTCCGGCGCGAGTTCGCACCCTATATCGGCATCTCCTATGACCGAAAGGTGGGAGACACCGCGCGTTATGCGCGCGTGGATGGCGAGCGAACGCAAGCCACCAGCTTGGTGTTGGGCATCAGGACCTGGTTCTGACGAGAGAGTTTCTCAGCGACTACGGCAGCAAAAAAAGGCGCCGGCCATCACCGATAGGGAAGCGCGGGAGGCAAGGTCGATTTCAATCTCACTGAACGACAATGCGGGCTAAGTAGCCAAATCCACAAGCAGCCCGACCGCCCGATTAGGGCGCCGGCTGGTCCGGCGTTATGATCAAGCATTGCAAATTCAGGGTCAATTCTGTGAGTCGATATCCGAATTTCCCCGCGCCGGGCGTGTTGCTGGCGATCCTGTCGGCCATATTGTTCGGCGCGAGCACACCATTGGCCAAGCTGGTGCTGGGCAATGGAGTCAACCCGTGGTTGCTTGCCAGCTTGCTCTATCTGGGCTCGGGTGTCGGCCTCGCGATTGTCCACGGCGTTCGCAGAATGATCGGGCGCGGCGAGGCGGAAGCTCCGCTCGTTCGCGCCGACCTGCCCTGGTTGGCGCTCGTCATCCTGTGCGGGGGCGCGGTCGCGCCTGTACTGCTGATGGCGGGATTGGCCACGACGCCCGCGTCCACGGCGTCACTGCTGCTCAACCTTGAGGGCCTTGCTACGCTTGCCATCGCCTGGCTGGTCTTCCGCGAGAATGTCGATCGTCGCCTGTTGATCGGTGCGGCAGCAATTCTCGGGGGTGCGGTGCTGCTTTCGTGGCGCGGCTGCCCCGCCGGTGGGGGGGCTCGGCATGCTGGCGATCGCCGGCGCCTGCCTGGCCTGGGGCATCGATAATAATCTTACGCGGAAGCTCAGCAGCGCCGATCCGGTTCAGATCGCGATGTTGAAAGGGCTGGCCGCCGGGACCGTCAATCTCGCGCTGGCGTTGACGCTTGGCGCGCCGCTTCCGACCACGCGGTCGCCAGCGTCCGAAAATGGTGTGGGATTTGGTGTGGGACTGACCTCAACTAAAATACTTTTATCTTTGTATATCAATATCATATGTGAATTAAAAAATCCCTCCCGCTCCGCCACGGACCATTCCACAAGGGTCCACAGAAGACCACTGGTCTCGACTTTTTCCTCCTGAAAACCGATGCTTAGCAGACCGGTTCGGCCTCGGCCGTCCATGCCCGTCCATGCCCATCCAGCGAATCGGAGGGGCGCAAACGAGGTATCGGCGGTCGAAAAACGAGGTATCTCGAGGAGACCGAGCCATGCTCACCGATACGAAGGTCCGCACTGCCAAGCCGCGGCCGAAACCCTATAAGCTTGCCGACGCCAACCGCCTGTTTCTTCTGGTCGCACCCGGCGGCGGCAAGCTCTGGCGTTGGAACTACACCTTTGACGGTAGAAACAAGACGATGGCGTTCGGCGCCTATCCGCTTGTCTCGCTCGCCGATGCGCGCGCCAAACGGGACGAGGCCTTCACAATCCTGTGCGAGGGTCGCGACCCGGGCGTCGTCAGGAAGTTGAAGATAGAGGCTAACCTCGAAGCATCCCGTCAGACTTTCGAACGCATCGCCCGCGAATGGCACGGAAACGCCAAGGCTCAGTGGGCCACGATCCACGCCAACGACATCATCCGCAGCCTCGAGCGCGATGTCTTTCCGACGATCGGCGCTCTGCCGATATCGCAGCTTACGCCGCCGCTGATCCTGGGCGTCCTGCGAGAGATCGAAACGCGTGGAGCCATCGAAACCGCGAAACGGGTCCGGCAGCGCATCTCGGCCGTCTTCGTCTATGCCATCGCGCAAGGCATCGCGACCATGGATCCTGCCGAAAAGCTGGGCGCGGTGCTCAAACCGCTGCGCAAGGGCCGGCAGCCGGCGATCACCGACATCGTGCCACTGCGCAAGATGATTCTGGCAGCCGAAGAGGACAATGCACGGCCGATCACACGGCTCGGACTCAGGATGCTGGCGCTCACGGCCGTAAGGCCGAGCGAGCTTCGCAGCGCGGAGTGGGCCGAGTTCGAGGATCTGGATGGCAAACTGCCACTCTGGCGCATCCCGTCGGCCCGGATGAAGGGTGACCTCGACCGGAAGGAGGAGATAAACGGCGATCACCTCGTTCCGCTCACGCCGCAGGCTGTCGCTATATTGAGGGCGATCTGGCCGCTGACCGGCGGCGGACCGCTGGTCTTTCCCAGCAACCGGCACGCGCATCGCCCGATGAGTGAGAATGCGATCGGCTATCTGCTGAACCGGGCCGGCTATCACGGGCATCACGTGCCGCATGGATTTCGCGCGGCGTTCTCCACCATCATGAATGAATGGGCGGAGCGAAATGGCGATCCGCATGACCGTAAAGTGATCGACCTGATGCTCGCCCATGTGCCCAAGGACAAGGTCGAGGGAGCTTACAACCGCGCAGCCTACATGCCGCGCCGGCGAGAGCTCGCAGTGATCTGGGCCAAAATGCTGAGCGAAGGCCTGCCTGATCCTGTGGCTCTGATCGATCGGCCCGTGAAGGACATCGGTTCGCGCTCGCGGCGGAGACTGCCCTTGCCCGTCGAGCCGGATTTTCGTTTTCCGGTTCAGCGTCGAGCAGCCGGATAGTCACAGCTGGACAATCGGTAACGTATATGTTACTTGAGAGGCGGTAAGGTGATCGTTCAGGAGTATATTCGCGAAGACGGCTCGAGCCCGTTCCGATCATGGTTCGATGATCTCGATTCCCAGGCTTCGGCCAAGGTCGCGACTGCAGCCGTTCGGCTGGAACTGGGCAATCTGTCGAACGTCAAATGGATCAGTGGCGGGCTCGGGGAATATCGTATCGACCGGGGGCCGGGCTACCGGCTCTATCTCGCCCGGGATGGAGATGAACTCATCATCCTGTTCGTGGGCGGAACCAAGAAGAGACAGCAGTCCGACATCGAACGAGCGGGCGTACTGATGGGCGAGTACAAGGCCCGCAGAGCGGCAGCCAGGAAAGGCAGGAATTGACGATGGTGCTGACCCGCGATTTCAAGGAGACGGTGAAGGAACGCGCTGCGCGCGATCCTGCCTTTGCCAAGGCCATGCTTGATGAGGCGGCTACCGCCTTCCTCAACGGGGAACCGCACGTGGCGCGGTTGATCCTGCGCGATCTCGTCAATGCCTCGGTCGGCTTCGAAGAACTGGCGACCGAGACCAACCGTCCAAGCAAGAGCTTGCATCGGATGCTGTCCGAGAAGGGTAACCCGAGCATGGACAATCTTGCCGCCATCTTCGGCGCCGTACGCAAGCGTCTGGGTGTTGCCTTCGAAGCTCATGCGGTCGAGGCGGCATAAGGCTCGAGACCGCGAACTGATGTGAAGCCCAGAAAAGGACTCGAACTACCTCGCGTTGGGACTCGAATTGCACCTCTCAATAGGGGATCGGGATAAGGCAACATGCTCCCGGTAAAACGGCTTCTCGTGCAGAGGCCGCCGCGAAATCCCAGCGTCTCCGAAAAGGCACTGGATGTCCTCATACAGTGCCTATCGCAGAGGCGCATTTGAATGGAAACTTCGGGTCGGCGGCCACGAACGGAGCACCCCCATGGATTTCGAGCCACTGTCGATAAGGGTCTCCGACGCGGTGGCGATTACCGGGTTCGCCGATCACCGGATCAGAAAGCTGATCAAGACAGGTGAACTCAGAGCAGTGAGGGTAGGCCGATCGGTTCTCATCGACTACCGACATTTCAAAGCGTTCTGCGAGCGGCATCGGCAGAACGAGATCAGATCGTAGAAGGTCGTAAAGCTGCGTTGGCCAAACGCGGGCCGTCGAGTGGTGTGATGAATAGCGCTGGCATATCGTCGGATCGTTTCATCAAGCTGGATGAAGTGAAACGCCGCGTCGGTCTTGGAAAGTCGATGATCTATCGCCTGATCTCCGAGGGAAAATTCCCGGCGCCTTACAAGTTGTCCCCCCTTGCCTCCCGTTGGAGTGATCGGGAGATCGCGGCTTGGATCGACGATGTGAAGGATGGCTTCGAAGGAAAGAAGCGGAAGGTCTGATCGCTGAGTTCGAAGGTGTGGCCCGCCTTCGAATTTTGGTGGCAACCAACTGAAGTCACAACATTTGTTCAGCATCACTCGACTCATATACCGCCCCCAGCGCGACGCCGCGCCATTCACCGATTTGAGGATGAATTAGCCTCATTTCGATGCGGCCACCTGAACGTCAACCTGGGCCTAAACCAGTCATTCGACCGACGGAGAGCCGCTAGGCAACAGCGCGCCCGTTCTAGGCATTCCGCTGTCCGCAACACCACCGCCGATCCAGGAAGCTGACGCCCGTCAATAAGAGGAGCTTCGTCCGGATTCGGGCTGCGTTAGCATTGCATCCTTGGCGACTTTCGCGAGGGGGAGAATGGTGATCGAAGAATCTCCCAGCGCACCCTGTTGGGGAACGGCCATGACGAACCAGCCGTGTCCTTCGAGCGCGCCAGCCGCCCCCTTGAAGCGGACCTCGCCCGGCAAGCCATCCAGCGTCCCGCTCTTCGCGACCGCGCCGGGGGTGGCGGGGCCAAGGGCCGCGAGCGTTGAGCCAGGAGCATAGGCTGCTCCGGCTCCGGCGGCGAGCAGCGCCCGGCCGTTTGGCGTTGAAAAGGCGCGCGACAGGTCAAGGCCGCGGCCTGGTCGGTATTGAGGAAGGGCGAGCCGTGCTTGGCG